>OJGT01000020.1_pt1 | contig 148554 bp, 138 predicted proteins | sample 1595031 | NCBI WGS metagenome assembly OJGT01 (sample SAMN05416857, study PRJEB24817) | seawater metagenome | isolation source: Sea water | place: Canada:Atlantic | collected 2013-11 | reverse complement strand
GAAAGAGTTAACTCTTTAAAACAAGCTTCTTGGGTTGCCCCGAAGAAGTGGAGCGAATTATGGCGATTTCTCGCAGTACGTCAACCGTTAAATGCACTTTATTTGCGTAAAGGGGTTTGTTTGCTTTTTAATTAAGCGACTCGTGTATTTATTAACCTCAATACATTACCACTAGCTGCTGAGTGCCAATTTTTACGGTCTCATTCAATGTTATCTATGCAAGTTTTTGGCATGCTAAAAGCGTAGAAACTTTTAAAGGCGCTTTCAAATAGCACTAACCTTTCACATATCGTGGCTGGTTCAATTGAAAATATACCGCTGTAATTATAGATAATATAAGTTAATAGAATAAGTTAGTAGGCAGTTTCGCACAGGTTGTAAGGATAATACCGATTTATCGCTCAAATTTTTAGAGTAGCTTCATCGGGAATAAAGATCGGGTAATAGCGGAGCTCTCAAAAGAGCAGATACCGGCTGCATTAATTAATTCGCTTGATAATATAGTAGGACAAGAACGGTACTTTGAAACTTTCAAATTATGCTTGTTACAGTTAAACAGTTTATTTCACGTAAAAAAAACGGCCCAAATCAAGGGCCGTTATAATATCTAAAGCAAGTTACATCATTGCATACTTTGCGAAATTACTGACGCTTCATTGAATCGAAAAATTCGTTATTAGTTTTGGTCATCGCTAATTTATCAATCATGAATTCCATGGCATCTATTTCACCCATTTCATGAACGATTTTACGTAAGATCCACATTTTTTGTAATTCATCAGGTTTAGTTAATAACTCTTCACGACGTGTACCACTGCGGTTAAAGTGAATAGCAGGGAAAACACGTTTTTCAGAGATCTTACGTGAAAGGTGTAACTCCATATTACCAGTACCTTTAAATTCTTCGTAGATAACTTCGTCCATTTTAGAACCTGTTTCTACTAAGGCAGTGGCAATAATAGTTAAACTACCACCTTCTTCAATATTACGTGCCGCACCAAAGAAACGCTTAGGACGATGTAAAGCATTAGCATCAACACCACCAGTTAGTATTTTTCCTGATGATGGAATTACCGTGTTGTAAGCACGCGCTAAACGGGTGATCGAGTCAAGTAAGATAACAACATCTTTTTTATGCTCAACTAGGCGCTTTGCTTTTTCAATTACCATTTCAGCCACTTGTACATGACGGTTTGCAGGCTCATCAAATGTTGATGCAATAACCTCACCTTTTACTAGGCGACGCATTTCGGTAACTTCTTCTGGACGCTCATCAATTAGCAATACCATCAACTCTGCATCAGGATGATTATGGGCAATACTTTGAGCAATATTTTGTAGTAATAAAGTTTTACCTGCTTTTGGCGGCGCAACAATCAAACCACGTTGACCTTTACCAATAGGTGAAGCCAAATCTAAAACACGAGCAGTGATATCTTCGGTCGATCCATTTCCACGTTCCATCGTTAAACGGTCGGTTGGGTGAATCGGTGTTAGGTTTTCAAAAAGAATTTTATTACGAGAGTTTTCTGGGCGATCAAAGTTAACTTCTGCAACTTTTAATAAAGCAAAGTAACGCTCACCATCTTTAGGCGGACGAATTTTACCTTGAATTGTATCGCCGGTACGCATACTAAATCGGCGTATTTGACTTGGCGATACATAGATATCGTCAGGGCCAGCTAAATAGGAAGAATCCGCTGAGCGTAAAAAGCCAAAGCCATCTTGTAGAATTTCTAAAACACCGCTGCCGAAAATATCTTCACCGCTTTTAGCGTGGGCTTTTAAAATGGCAAAAATAATGTCTTGTTTACGGTTACGAGCTAAGTGCTCTAATTTCATTGATTCTGCGAGTTTGATTAATTCGCTAATCGACTTTTCTTTAAGTTCGGTAAGATTCATAGTGGGGGTTCTTAGACTATTTAGGTTGTTATGCTGTGCCGTTTGGCAATTTAGGATGTTTGAATATGGTTTTTGAAATGTTTTTCGTTCGAATGCTAAACTTAACACTAAAAACAAAACAGGTAAAGGATCACCTGCTTGATCTTTGACTTAAAAACAAAAAGGCCCGATAAACGGACCTTTTTCTTATAAGTTGTTATCAATAAACTCTTTCAATTGAGTTTTTGATAATGCGCCAACTTTCGTATCGGCAACTACACCATCTTTAAAAAGTAGTAACGTAGGGATACCACGAATACCATACTTTGGTGGTGTATTTGAGTTTTGGTCAATGTTTAATTTACCAACAGTCACCTTGTCAGCGTATTCTTCAGCAACGTCGTTTAACAACGGTGCGATCATTTTACATGGACCACACCACTCAGCCCAGAAATCAACTAGAACAAGGCCTGATGCATTAATTACATCAGAGTCAAAACTATCATCAGTTAACTGAACAATTTTATCGCTCATTTATATCTCCATTAATGGTGGCACTATGCCAATTGGTTAAGATTATACCTTCATCATCTTGAATTACCAACAATCATATATAACAGTTATGGGCATTTAATTTCAAAATCAACTAATACTGTAAATTTATCAAACAATTTAGCTAAAACTCGATTCTATTAAATTGTGTAACCTGTTAAGCTAGCGGTATGAAAAAAACACACTTAACTGAAATAAAGTTCTCGGAACTTAAGCTCGAGCCAACAGTAGTTACTGGTCTCGAATCTATGGGCTTTGAATATTGCACGTCAATTCAAGCAAAGTCTCTTCCTATATTACTGACCGGTAAAGATATTGCGGGTCAAGCGCAAACTGGTGAAGGTAAAACCATCGCCTTTTTAGCCGCAACATTCCACCATTTGTTGCAAAAGAAAGATGTTAAACACAATCAACCACGCGCGCTTATTATGGCACCAACTCGTGAGCTAGCCATACAAATTCATCGCGACGCGATTGAGATGGCAAAAAGCACGGGATTACGTTTAGGTTGTGTTTATGGTGGCGAAGGTTATGAAAGTCAACGTCAAGAGCTTGAACAAGGCGTTGATATTCTGATCGGCACCTGTGGGCGATTAATTGATTATTTAAAGCAAGGCGTCTACAACCTCAATAATATTGAAGCAGTTGTACTTGATGAAGCGGATCGCATGTTCGATTTAGGCTTTATTAAAGATATTCGCTACATGTTTGGCAAAATGCCAGCAGCAACAGAACGTTTAAGTATGCTATTTTCAGCAACATTATCTTTTCGCGTTAAAGAATTAGCCTTTGAGCATATGAATGATCCGGATAGCGTCGAAGTTGAACCTGACCAAAAAACTAATATCCGAATCTCTGAAGAGCTATTTTATCCTTCAAATGAAGATAAGATGCCTTTATTACAAACACTTATTGAAGAAGACTGGCCAGAAAAAGCCATTATCTTTGCTAATACAAAACATGTTTGTGAAAAAATTCATGCACACCTTGAAGCCGATAAAATTCGTGTTGGTATGCTAACGGGTGATGTAATTCAAAAGAAACGCCTTAAAATTTTAGAGCAATTTACTGCAGGGCAATTAGATGTTTTAGTTGCTACTGACGTTGCAGCTCGTGGTTTACATATTCCAGCCGTTACTCATGTATTTAACTATGACTTACCTGATGACTGTGAAGATTATGTTCACCGTATCGGTCGTACAGGCCGAGCTGGCGCAACAGGGCACGCAATTAGCTTAGCTTGTGAGCAATACGTATTTAACTTACCTGCTATCGAAACCTATATTGAGCATGCATTACCAGTAAGTAAGTATGATCATGATGCTTTATTGACTGATTTACCGAGACCTAAACCTCGCCAACGTCGTCATAAGCCTCATAACGGTGGTCAAAACCGTAATCGTAGTGCTGGTAATAAAAGGCCTCAAAGGAATAGCTAGTTAATGACGATCACCGAGGAAGAGATGTTATCGCCTCTATATGCGGTGATCGATTTAGGCTCTAACAGTTTCCATATGCTAATTACCCGACAACTTGCCGATAGTGTGCAAGTTGTTGATAAAGTAAAACGTAAAGTTCGCCTCGCATCAGGCCTCGATAGTGATAATTTTTTATCTGAAGCCGTTATTGCAAAAGGTTTAGAGTGTTTAAGCTTTTTTGCAGAACGCCTACAAGATATCCCTACCGAAAACATTCGTATTGTTGCCACGGCAACTTTAAGGTTAGCGCAAAACCGTGCTGACTTTTTCATTCCCGCAGAAAAAACACTCGGCCATAAAATCACGTTATTGAGTGGTATAGAAGAAGCTAAAAATATTTACTTAGGGGTGGCTCATACTTGTTGTAGCGCCGACAACCGCCTAATTTTAGATATTGGTGGTGCAAGTACAGAAATTATCGCCGGTCATGGCTTTGAGGTTAAAAAAGCCGTTAGCCTCAATATTGGTTGTGTCACCTTTAATCAGCAGTTTTTCCCGAATGGTACACTTAGCACCGATAACTTTGCCCATGCCATCACAGCGGCAGAAGATGCCATCGCATCAATTCGTGATGAATATTGCAACATCGGCTGGCAATGCGCATTGGGTGGCTCTGGTACAATGCAAGCATTGGCTGAGATATTAATTTATCGGCACAAACCTTCAATATTATCGTTAAATTTCTTGTATCAAATTAAAAGTGAATTGCTGAACTTTGACAATATTCAAGACATAAGCATTCCAGGCTTATCATCAGAACGTAGCCCGGTAATTGCCAGTGGTCTTGCTATTCTTATTGCACTATTTAAACAATTTTCTTTACAAAAGTTGTCGCTTTCAAGTGGCGCATTACGTGAAGGGCTACTTTATGAAATGCTGCCTAACAGTCGAAAGATTGATATTCGTCAACGTACAATTAATGCATTAGCACAGAGGTTTCATACAGATACCAAGCATGCAAGCCATGTTAAACACAAGGTAGAAACACTGTATCGGCAACTTAGTTCGCCGTGGAATTTAATTAAAGATAATGCCTTTGACGTTTTATTGGCAAGCTGTGACTTACATGAAATAGGTTTGTTATTAGAATACAAATACCATCAACGCCACGGTGCTTATATTTTAACACATGCAGATTTAGCGGGTTTTAGCTATACCGACCGCCAATTATTAGTGATGCTAGTTACCCTATACAAAGGCGATATTGAACATAGTTTGCTAATCGAGCAGTCAGCTATTGATACCGAGCATGCAACAAAACTACTGATCATATTACGTCTAGCTATCATTCTATGTCGTCGTAGAAGTGATGATATATTACCAGACTATCAAGTCGATGTTGTTCAGCAAACATTGCGACTTTCATTACCTAAAAGCTGGCTTGCACAACATCCGTTAATTACTGATGAATTAAGTCAAGAAGGGCGACACCTAGAAAGTTTAGGCTTTTCACTAAAGATAAAGGACTAGTCTGTCATTTTTACTAGATTAGAAAATAAGTTAGTCAGACCGCGCTAAATAGTACGGTCATTACCGTTGTATCGTTTAGTTTTCTTCTTTTAACCAACGTGCAACTTGTTTAGCAAAATAAGTCAGAATGCCATCAGCGCCTGCGCGTTTAAACGCAAGTAAACCTTCCATAACACAAGGTTTTTCAGCTAACCAACCGTTTTGAATAGCTGCCATATGCATGGCATATTCACCGCTAACTTGATAAGCATAAGTCGGCACTTGAAAGTTGTCTTTCACTCGACGCACAATATCCAAGTATGGCATGCCCGGCTTAACCATTACCATGTCAGCACCTTCTTGAATATCTTGTGCAATTTCGTGCATGGCTTCATCACTATTTGCTGGATCCATTTGGTAAGAGAACTTATTGCCACCCTTAATATTGCTAGCTGAGCCGACTGCGTCGCGAAATGGGCCATAATAATTAGAGGCGTATTTTGCTGAATAAGCGAGTATTTTAGTATTAACAAAACGATGCGTTTCAAGTTCTTGACGAATTGCCCCAATACGACCATCCATCATATCAGATGGTGCAACGACATCGGCACCAGCTTGTGCGTGTGACAATGCCTGCTTTACCAAAATATCTTTGGTGACTTCGTTTAAAACATAACCTTCATCATCGATAATGCCGTCTTGCCCATGAGTAGTAAATGGGTCAAGTGCGACATCAGTGATCACACCTAAAGATGGAAAATTTGCTTTAACTGCTCGAACAGTACGTTGAGCTAAACCATCAGCATTATAAGCTTCTTCGGCCATCAAAGACTTTTTATCTGCAGGTGTTACCGGAAAAATAGCAATAGCAGGCACGCCTAAATCAACTAACTCCTGACATTCTTCAAGCAGTAAATCGATACTTTGACGCTCTACGCCTGGCATTGATGCTATTACTTCACGCTGGTTTTCGCCTTCTAAAACAAAAACAGGATAGATCAGGTCATTAACAGTAAGTTGGTTCTCTGACATTAAACGACGTGAAAAATCATCACTGCGCATACGGCGCATACGACGCGCCGGGTATTGACCAAAGGCATTATTCATATTTAATTCCTACAATAATTTAAATTCACTTAACAAACTTACTTGTACTTGATTACGACCAGCTTGCTTAGCTTTATACAGTGCTTTATCAGCACTCGCGAAAATAATTTCAGGTGTGACATCTTTATCTTGCTGATAGGTAGTAACACCACAACTAATGGTTAAATTAATAACATTGTCATAACTGAGTATATGTTGCTGCCTAACGCTTTCGCATACTTCTTGGGCTAACGCAAAAGCACCTTTTTCATCGGTTTCGGGCAAAATTAGGCAAAACTCTTCACCGCCATATCGACAACCAATATCAGAACTTCTACGCAATAGTGACTTTATAACTCGGGCAATTTCAACAATACATTTATCACCCGCTAAATGACCGTAATTATCATTGACCTTTTTAAAGTGATCAATATCCACCAGTATAAAGCTCAACGGCGTTAAGTTTCGTCGGCTTCTTCTAAACTCCGAAATTATTTTTTGGTCATAGTAGCGGCGATTATAAAGCCCCGATAATTCATCAAGCGTGTTTTTCTCTTGTAATTTTTGATTGGCTGTTTCTAACTCTTGTAATGCAATATTTAGTTCAAACGTTCTCTCTTGCACTCGACTTTCTAATAACTCTTGTCCTTGTTCTTGCACAGCTAACAACGCTGTTTGCGCTATATGAGAAGCTTTAGCACTTGCCATAGCATTCTGCTGTGCTAATTTTTCATCTTGTAGATGGCCATAATATCGACGGCCCATAATATAAGTGATCATAATAGCCATTAACCAAAATGCGAGCATATCAAGGCAGTTACTTATTTGTGCAGGCAAACGACTAAAATGTAGCAGGTAGCCAATAAAATTAAAGCTTAGCTGCACTAACAACATAATTGAATAAATCACCGGTAAAGTGCTATGGTTTTCTGATAATTTTCTTGCGACAAATAACAAAGCTAATAGGCTAAAGCTAGTCAAAACTTGGGTTAATAACCAAAGATCTAAACCGTTCAAAAAATAACTTATTGGGATTATTAAAATAAGAATAAAGGAAAAGCGACGCAATAATAAGTAGTGCTCGTGGCTGTGCTTTTCTAGCCTAAATAGCTTAGCAGTAAAACCAATTAAGATAACAATTGATAGTATTGCTAAGGTGATATTCTCCATTTTTAACAACGAATGACTATCAGTGAATAATACCATGATGGAAATATCACCATCTGCCAATATCCATAACGATTTGATTGAAAAATACAGAGTCAAAAATACCATACTATAGCTACGTAGGGCTCTAGCCCAAGCAAAGCACATTAGGGTCAAGATTAAACTACTGCCAATAAAAATGTGCTGTAAATGCAAATGCAACGTAAATGGCAAAGCTGACGTTTCATCAGCAATGGTTGTCATTGCCCCAACTTGGCCATAAACTGCATGTGATATCATTAAGACACAGATGAGAATGCTTAACGAAATAAAATTACGCATATTTAGCACTTAGGTTAAATACTTTTTCACTATTGAGAGTAGTTTGTTTAATTAATTCCGTTTCACTACAACCAATGAGCTCAGACAGCATGCTAACAACATAAGGCAAGTAACTTGGTTCGTTACGGCTACTTTTAGGCTTTGGTCGAATGGTTCTTGGTGTTAAATACGGCGCATCCGTTTCGATCATTAATTGCTCTAACGGGATTAACGACACAATATCGCGTAAAGCTTGCCCGCGGCGCTCATCACACACCCAGCCTGTAACACCAACATACATTCCAGCCTCTAGGCATTGCTGTAATTCACTTTTACTACCAGTAAAACAATGAGTAACTAATGCAGGAATATCATTTATGTGGGGTTCTAAAATATTAAACCATGGTTCAAAGGCATCTCGTTGATGTAAGAATAATGGTAATTTTAATTGTTTTGCTAATTCAACTTGTTCGCTAAAAACCCGTTGTTGATTTGTCGGGGTTGAAAAATTGCGATTAAAATCTAAACCGCACTCACCAATAGCCTTTACACAATCATTTTGTGCTAATTGATATAAAGTTTCGAGATAATTATTGTCTACGTGATCAGCATCATGCGGATGAACTCCTGATGTGGAGTATAGATAACCAGGATATTGATGACAAAGTGAAACCGCTTGCTGACTTTCATGAACATTAGTACCAGTAACCAACATGGCACTAATGTTTGCTTGTATGGCACGCGAAATAACTTCCGCACGATCTTTTTCAAAGCGCGTATTGGTTAAGTTAACGCCGATATCTATCAAATGTTAATCCGTCCAAAGGGTTTATTTAATACGTTTAACGGGAATTTTTTTATTTGAATCGGCTTTATTCTTCTTCAAATAAACGGCACCCATAAAACCTTTTTTCAATAGAACACTTTCTCCTATTTTCACTCTAAAGTGGCTACTATCGCTTTGCTTCCATTGCTGACCATTTTTAAAGGTAAAGCGCCATTTGCCATATTGATCTTTTTTTAGTTTTTCAACAACAAACACAACTTGTAGATCATCTTCGCTAACATTAGTTTTTTTCAAATGTTCAGCGCCAAAATTTGCTTCTTTGCTTACGATAGGTGCAATGCTAGCTGATTTTTTAGCTATTGGCACAGAAGTACTAGACTGCTTTTCACTGACAGGTGAAAGCGAAGCGGTTTTAGCTAAATCATCAAAACACACTAATCGAGCCAAACTATCTTTAACTTGCGAACACTTTGCTAATTCAGTATTTAGGGTACCTGCAGTAGCAGACATTGATACTAAGCCAATACTGAAAATTGAAAGTAGAGTCGTTTTATTCATTATTATTTTTCCTTTATTTCAGGTTCTAGTTTTTCTTCTTTTTTTTCTTCTTCGCGATAATAAAAAGAAGCAATAATAACACCCACTTCAAAGAGCAATAGCATTGGAACTGCGAGCATCGTTTGAGAAATAATATCTGGTGGTGTTAATAACATTCCCATGACAAAAGCACCAACGACTATATATGGCCGTTTAGCACGTAAGCTGTCAGGACTTGTCATTCCCGTCCAGCACATTAGAATAATTGCAATAGGTATTTCAAATGCAGCACCAAAAGCAAAAAATAGTTTTAGAACAAAATCTAAATAACTACTTATGTCAGTTGCAATAGTAACACCATCTGGCGCCACTGAAGAGAAAAACGTAAAAGCGACAGGGAAAACAACATAATAGGCAAATGCTATTCCACTATAAAATAATAACGTACTACCGAACATTAAAGGTGCAATTAAGCGCTTTTCATTTTGGTACAAACCGGGGGCAATAAATGACCACAACTGAAACAAAATATATGGCATAGCAATAAATATAGCTAAAACTATAGTTAATTTAAAAGGCGTAAAAAAAGGTGATGCGACATCAGTCGCGATCATCTGTGTGCCTGCAGGCATGACTTCTAATAACGGCTGGGCAACATATTGATAGATATCTTGCGCAAAATAGATCATAGAACAGAACACAACTAACACACCTAAAACAGCATGCAACAATCGTGTTCGTAATTCTAATAAATGATCAAATAATGTGTGGGTTTGCTTCTTGGCTGAACTCATTTATCCTGCTTTTCAATTTGATTATCATCTAGCTGTTCGATGTCTTTAGAAGACTCATCCTTTTTATCAGCCGGTAGATAAGGATTAGTTACCATTTTTGCGGCTTCTTGCAATGACTTCACAGAAGCCGCCACTTCTGGTGAAAGGTCTTTCATACCAGATTGTTCAGCTTTTTTTAAATTGGCATGCAACTCTTGGATGCGCAGTTCTTCAGTAAGTTCATTTTTCACACCCTCACTAAAACTACGGACACTGCTTATCCAACCGCGTACGGTTCGAATTGCAACAGGTAATCGCTCAGGCCCTAATACTACCAGACCAATGATAGCGATTAAGGATAGTTCCCAGAAGCCAATATCAAACATTAGGCTTGATCTTTTTCTTTTTCAACAACTTTACTTTGTTCAACTGACTTATCAGCTAAACTATCAGCACTTGTCTTCTCTTCTTCTGTTTTAGCCGTATCATCAGTCACCGCACTTTTGAAACCCTTAACAGCTGAACCCAAATCAGAGCCCAAATTACGTAATTTCTTAGTGCCAAACAACAATACGACAATCACTGCAATAATCACTAATTGCCAAATACTTATACCGCCCATAAAAAACCCCTATAATTTAATTGAATTCATTATAAAGTTTATAGAAAAAAAATCACCAACTGTTATGCTAAATAATGAGGTAAAACAAATTTTGATAAAAATGTATTGTAAAAAGATGTGTTGCTGGCTGTTTAGTCCAGTTTTATTTTACTTTGCATTTGCAGCATCAGTATTGGCAAATGACACTCAAGAAACAAACAAGCCTGCTGAAGGAAAAGATGATCACTGGATGCAAGGATTGCATGAAACGGTTTCCAACTCCGTTTATCAGTCAGCGCATTGGTTTGATAGTTTTTTTATCGCAAATGATAGTGAAGAACAACAATCACCAACCACAACAGCAAAAATTCGTTTTGCTTGGTTGCCGAAAAGCCGTGACTGGAGTGAAGTTAAAACTCGCTTTCGAGTTAGGGTTAAACTACCCCATTTTCAAAATAAAGCCAGTGTCGTTTTGTCAGATGACACCGATGATGAACTGAATAATTTACCCTTAGAATCCGCCAATAAAAGCTCGAGAACTGAAGATGAAAAATTTTCTTTAGCACTTAATTATACCGAAGACAAAAATAAAAATAGATTGATGAACTATCGTTTAGGTATATCTGGAGGTGATATATTTGCTCGAGCTAAACACAAGCGCGCTTTTGATATCGGCGAAAACCAAGGCTTTTTAGTTGAACCTTCAGTGTATTATTACCTAGATGATGGTCTAGGAGCAAAATTACTGCTTGAATACGATTATCAACTAAGTCCAAAGTCACAATTTCGTATCAATTATAGTATACGAGGCTCCGCTGCCTTTAGCGGTATTCGTTGGAAACATGGCTTTTACAAACTAAAACAAATAGATGAAACCACAGCGTCAGTATGGAGCTTACAGGTTGAAGGCGAACGTAACGGCGATCGTGGTTTTATCATAGATAAATATACCTTAGGTTACCGCTACCGATTTAATGCATTACGCGATTGGCTATTTTTTGAGGTTGAACCATTTTTAGAATTTCCTGAGCAAGAAAGTTACACAACAACTCCGGGTATAGCACTAAGAATTGAAGGTTTTTTCCATAAAGGCTAACGTTAATAGCCTCTATACCCACACCACTTGGATATATAGTAGTAGTTCAGGTTATCGTTTGTCTTACGCTCGATACATTTCTATGACGTTATCTTCATTTTTTTCTTTAGCAATTTTACTTGGACGGCTGATATGGTATCCCTGTCCAAATTCACAACCAACGGTTTGCAATTTCTTCAACATTTCTTCTGATTCAATGCCTTCTGCAACTAAACGATAACCAAATTTAGTACCTAAATCATGCAGCGCTTTGACTAAAGACAAATTCTTTTCATCATGATTTAACGTTCGCACAAAACTGCGATCTAATTTAATGAATTCAAAAGGATAATTGTGCAATAGGTTAAAAGACGATAAACCTGCACCATAATCATCAAGCGCCAACTTAACGCCAAACTCTTTCAATTTACGCAACCCTTTTAAAGCTAATTCAGTGTGGCGTATAAAAGCAGACTCATTGAACTCCAAAATCAATCGCTCAGGCTCAATAGTATTAAGACGAATTAATTCAATCAGTTTGGTTAATTGATTTGCTTGGGTTAAATGACGCCCAGATAAGTTAACGCCAATATAAGCATGCTGATATTCATTTGATTGCTGCCATAGTTTCAACTGCAAGCAGACTTCTTCAATCACCCAAGTTTCAATTTCTAATATCATGCCCGTTTCTTCAGCCATAAAAAGAAACTCACTCGGTGTCAACAGACCTTTGGTTGGGTGCTGCCAACGCAACAGTACTTCGAAACCTAAAGTGCTAGTTGACGATAAATCTGATATTTGCTGATAATGTAATTCAAATTGTTTTTTCTTTATGGCTTGCCTTAATTCTTGCTCTAAGGTCATACTCGCAATAAGTTGCTCACGCATGCTGTCATCAAAAAATACATAACGACCGCGACCTAAGCTCTTTGCTTGGTACATAGCAGCATCTGCATCACGCAAAATTTCACTGGCGTTATTATAATTGACTCTACTTTTTGCAATACCAATACTGGCATTTGAATATAACGTGTGGCCGTCTAGTTCAAAGGGTTGCTCAATAGAGCTAATAATGCGACTAGCAATGACTTCGATATCTTCTGATGATTGTAATGAATCCAATAGAACAACAAACTCATCACCGCCTAATCGAGCAAGAATATCATTATCCCGCACACATTCACGTAAACGAAGTCCAATCTCAATAAGAAATTGATCGCCCGCATGATGCCCAAGTGTATCGTTAATCATTTTAAAACGGTCTAAATCAATAAATAAAACCGCAAACCTGTGGTTAGGGTGGCGTTTTAAATGCTTAATTGAATAGGTTAAACGATCAGAGAACATCGCTCTATTTGGCAGCTGAGTTAGTGCGTCATGGTGCGCTTCATGATACAAACGCGCCTCAGCTTTACGACGCTCTTCGATTTGCATACGCAAATTAAGGTTAGTTGTTTGCAACTCTTGAGTACGTTTATTAATAACCTGTTCCAGCGCTTCGTTACTTTGTAAGGCTTGCTGCTGGGTTTTATGGCGCAATATCGCTACCGAAATATGGTGACTAACAAAACGCATCAACTCTAAATCTTTACTTTGATAGGCTTTTTCATCTTGGTAATGATGCAGTGCGATAACGCCAAAAATCTCACCTTGATCTGACAGTGGTGCTGCTAGCCAAGCCTGAGGTAATTTATCTTCAGGGTAATTTAATGTAAAAGCACGCTGAGTTATTTCGCCTTGCGCCGCTAAGGTATAGACCATTTTCTCAGTTAAAAGCACCGGTTTTGCCGTGCTAATCGCTAATTCAGATAAGCCACTACTGAGCTTTCTAGTTTTAGGCGGTTCGACTTTTTCATCACAATAATAAGGAAACTCTAGTTCACTCCTATCTTGAGATAATAAAGCAATATAGAAATTATTCGCTGGAAGTAACTTTTGAACTTCGTGATGTAATGCTTGGTAAAAGTGCTCTATTGATTGCGTTTTTGCTGTTAACTCAGAGATATTAAGTAAAACTTGATGAGTTTTTACCGCCTGTTGTCTTTCAACAATTTCTCGCTGTAACTTTTGATTAGTTTCTGTCAGTTTCAGAGTACGTTGACGAATACTGGACTCTAACAACTCTCTACTGCGTACACGGTCAATCGCGGTAACTAAATGCTCAGCTATAAATTCTAATATTTGACAATCACGTTTAGAGAAATATAAATTTTCATCATAGCTTTGCAGAGCAATCACACCGATAATTTGATTCCCGCGCAATAACGGAACACCTAACCAATCAATGAATTCAGAGCCATATAAAACAATCTCGTCCGCTTTAGCTAGCGCCTTTCGCTCTTTAGCAGAGCAGTGAAAAGGTTTTTGATGTTTTAATACTAAGCCAGTCAGGCTTTTACGCCAATTGGTAAGATTAACATGGTCTCGTAATCTCATTTCTACAGGGTTATGACAATAACTAAGTTGTAGTTCACCAGCAGGATTTAAAAGTGCAATATGAAAACTATCAGTGACTAATAGAGTTTTAATGACTGATTCAATAGCATGATAGAACGCATCCATATCCGGTACTGTGCTGGCCAATTCTGACAGCTGCAGTAAACCAGTTTGCATGGTTTTAAGTTGTCGATATTTTTTCAGTAACGACTTTAATTTTGGAATTTGGCGTATCGCGTGGATATTATCCTTCGCCCTTGACCCCATTATAGGAAATCCATTTTATTAGTATTATTTTTATACGTTTAGTTTACCAAAATATAATTATTTAGCTATACCTGTGTTGAAATTATACTGGATGAAAGTCACATAAACATTTTCTAACTTTTTAAACAAAAAACGGCGGTATAGCCACCGTTTTCAAAGCTACTAAGTCAATCTAGAAACTATAAGAGGTACTGATAAACATTGTACGGCCTACAACATCGTAAATACTTGGTACTGTACCCATGTCATTACCGCCTAACACGGCTTCTGGCTCAGTATCAAAAGCATTTTTAACGCCACCATTGACTGCCCACTGATCATTAATATGATACGACGCTGATACGTTGTGATAAATAACGTTATCTGTTGAAAATTGATCACCATAGTATTCGCCATCCATACCTTGGATAAATTGAGCACTATAAAGAACAGTTAAATCTTCTGTCAGATAACCCTGAACAGATAAATTTGCTTTAATTTCAGAGTAGCCGCCAATATTGCCGTCAATCGTCCCTGTGTAGTCAGTATCGTCCTCTTCAAACTCAATTAAATAGGCAGTATCTAATACCACTTTAAACAAGTCATGGGTGTAGCTGACATTCCAATCAACTCCTGATGTTTTTTGAGAACCAATATTAGTTAGCTGTGATGTCATTTCAGACAGATCACCATCTATAGTAACGTTGATAGCATCACAAGAAATTTGCACGCCATCGAAACAAGCATTCAATTCTTTTTGCACATCAACACGGCTGATAGCATTAGTAATATCAAACTTCCAATAGTCTATTGTCGTTGATAAGCCATCTGCAACTTCCCAAACTGCGCCAAAGGTGAATGACTCACTTTCTTCCGGTTGTAAGTTTGCATCACTGGTATAGTTCACTTTAATTTGTTGATCTATCTCGTTACCCCACGGGTCACTTAAGTAATCAAATGAGCCACTATTACCACCATAAAGTTCACTAACATTTGGCGCTCTAAAGCCTGTTGCCGCCACCGAACGTACCATGAAAGAGTCACTAAAGCGGTAGGTTGCACCTAGCTTCCAAGTCATTTCACCACCAAAAGTTGAGTACTCATCGTAACGAGTCGCAGCTTCAACAGTTAGCTGGTCGGTTACTGGCACTGACACTTCACCATAAACTGATTGCACTGAATAATTACCGTCAGTAGCATCTTGCTGTGCGGCGGTGCTTTCACCATCTTGTGTTACTTGATCTGGTGTGTAGTAGCCACTTTCATGGCGAGTTTCAAACCCAACAGCGTAACCAATGTCACTTTTCGTTACGCCACTATAGCCAGCAGCTAAAGTAAACTGTTCGTTACCACCTTCATTATTTTCGGTATAGATAATACCTTGAGATAATAAAATATCTCGCTCGATAGGATCACCACTGAACCATAAGGACTGATCTTGGTAAATGCTTTTTTCCATATTCCCAGCATGGATAGAGTTTTGCACGCGGTCTTTTGCATCATTTCGCCCGTATGTGGCTGAAATATCCCAAACGGCATCGTTTTCTAAATAGCCTTTTAGTCCGATTGAAGCACGATAAGTATCAGTTTCTTGTTCAAAAATACGTGGGCCAGCATCCGTCATACGGCGACGATATTCCAGTTCTTTCAATTCAGGAATAAGTGTATCCCCTAACTCGATGCATGAACTAGGCTCAGCATCCATTGATTGACAAACAGCTAGATCAATACTTGCAGGTTGTGGTGCCATTTGCTGATTTGACTCTCTACGAGTGTACATAAAATCAACACTCAATTCGGTATCTGCATCTAACTCTGTGTTGAAAGCTGTAAAAAAGCTCAATAACTCATTTGGTGTTTGCGCATAACTATCGTCGGTATAATCGTAAGATGAGTCTCTATCCTTAAAACCACCATTTCCATCTGGCACTTTCCCTCCCAAAGAGCCTTCAGGAATAAAAGAAGACTGCCCTGGTTCAACAAAATCACGATCCGACTGAATAATTTCGCCACGATCTGAATATTGTAAACCAAGCACTAAGTTACCTTCGCCTAGCTCTAAACCATGTAAAATGCTGATACCTTTACTAGTACCGTCACCTTTATCAGTTTGGCTACCATCAACTGTAAGCTCTGTACCTACAAAGTCTTTCTTAGTAATGATATTGACCACGCCAGCAATAGCATCTGAGCCATAAACTGCTGACGCGCCATCTTTTAAAATTTCAATATTTTTGATCATGGCAACAGGGATAGTGTTCAAATCTACCGCAGAATCTGCGCCAGTACCTGAAGACACCATGCGGCGACCATTAAGTAATACTAATGTACGTTGAGCACCCATACCACGTAGGTTGACAGTCGCTGAGCCGCCAGAGCCATTGTTAGTTGTTGCGCCTAAGTTCATACCTGCTGCAGTTGGTTGTGCAGATAAAATTTCTTCTACTGAGCTGTAACCGCTTTGCGCGATGAATTCTGATGAAATGATCGTCACTGGGCTAGCTGTTTCAACATCAGTACGGTTTATACGAGAGCCTGTTACTTCAATACGCTCAACGCTTACCTCGGCTTCCGCGGCATTAACTTGGCTTGAAATAACTAACGAGCTCGCTGCACTCGCAAATAAAGCCATTTTTACTGCACTACTTAAGGTTTTTTCTAAATACATCTATTTCTCCGACATCAATGAATAACTTTTTTAATTATTGGCGTGTTATCGCCTTCATTCATCTTGCGATAAAAGTTCAACAAGGTTTGTTATTAAGTGTTGGAGAGTTGTATTGGTTGATATAGCTATGTTAATTCAGGTTAAAAGCGTACATTAGACTTACAATTAGCCGTAGAATAAAAACTCTAATTGTAAAGCTGCATATCAGCGAAGACTGAATTTTTTCCATAAAAAAACCGGCAACAGCCGGCTCTTTCTAAAAATCTATTTTTATCAAATTATGCTGCCATAGCACCTTTCAATTTAGATAATGCATTTTTCTCTAGTTGGCGAACACGCTCTGCTGATATTTCATACTTATTAGCAAGTTCTTGCAAAGTTGATTTATCATCCGTTAACCAACGTGTACGAATAATATCTTGGCTACGCTCATCAAGGCCGACTAAAGCATTGCTTAATCTCTGGTTTGCATGTTGCTCCCAGTTTTTATCTTCTACTTCTGTCGCCAAGTCAGATTGCTTGTCTTCAAGGTATTGTGCTGGAGAAAAACTGCTAGCGCCAACATTGTCATCATCATCAGTTGATAACTCAAAGGCTTGGTCTTGGTTGCTCATTCGAGATTCCATTTCAAGCACATCTTTAGTACTAACACCTAAAGTTTCAGCAACATTGCTCACTTCATCATTGCTAAACCAACCTAAACGTTTTTTGTTCTTTCTTAAATTAAAGAACAATTTACGTTGTGCTTTTGTTGTCGCAACTTTAACAATACGCCAGTTTTTCAAAACAAATTCATGAATTTCAGCTTTGATCCAATGCACTGCAAAAGAAACCAAGCGTACACCAACTTCTGGATTAAAGCGTTTAACGGCTTTCATCAAACCGACATTGCCTTCTTGAATTAAGTCAGCTTGCGGTAAACCATAACCGGCATAACCTTTAGCAACGTGAATAACAAAACGCAGATGCGACATGATTAATTCTTGCGCCGCCTGTAAATCATTTTCAGAATATAAACGAGTTGCTAATTCATGCTCCTTTTCAGCAGTAAGCATAGGAATGCTATACGCCGATTGCACGTATGCTTCAATGCTGCCACTTTGTGGGACAGTAAGAGCCATCGATTGCACTTTATTACTCATTTAATTACCTCTTTATCTAATCTAGCTCGCGATTATAACACTTATTTCCCGACTATCGCGACTTAATACGCCAACAGTAGCCTAGAAGACAGGCCGAAACAATAGTCTCTTTCGAATTATATATTAAAAAATTGTTAAATTTTGTCACCAAGGAGAAAATCAATAGCAATAACAAGGTGATGTTAGGATCTTTAAAGATCCTAGCATTGACATAAATTAGTCTGCAGTTGGTTCAATAGCCCGAATATGCTGGCGAACAGAAATAAAACTGCCGAGTAAGCCTAAAGTAACAGCGGTTAGTTGCAAGAACATAAATTCAATAAAGGAAAGACCGTCCAAAACAAATTGGCTCTGGTACAAATCGGTTAATTGCCCTAACGCACCAGAAAAGTAATTAGCTAAAATGGCGACACAAATACCGGCAATTAAACCACCCAGTACGCCATACCAAATACCTGCATATAAAAAAGGTCGTTGTATAAAGCTGTCTGTTGCACCAACCAACTTCATTACTGCAATGGCGTCTTTCTGATTCAATATTGCCAATCGAATGGTGTTGCCAATTATGAGTACCACAGATAAGCACAGCAATAAGGCGATACCCAAAACAATATCTTCAATGAGTTCAGATATAGCTTCTAAGCGTTTCAGCCATTCTAAATCAAGTTTACCTTGATCAACTTCTCTTTCTTTTTCCAGTTTAATTAATAACTCGCGTGCTGCTTGAACCTGACTAAAGCGTTGAGTCGGTGTTACCAATACCGTTGCTGGTAATGGGTTATTGTCTAAGTATTCTAGCGCTTGTCCGAAACCTGAAATAAGTTTAAATTCGCTTAAGGCTTGTTCCGCTGAAATATAAACAACACTCTCAACCTCAGGATATAGCTGTACACGTTGGATAAAATTTTGTGCGGCTTTTTCTGATGTTGATAATTTTAAAAATAGGGTGATTTCAGAGGCAGAATCCCACTGTTCAGTCACCATTTGTGTGTTTTTTACGAATAGGTGTAAGGTAGCGGGCAAAGTAAGACTGATACCTAAAACTAATACCGTCATAACGGAAGTAAACGGCGTTCGCCATAAGTCACCTAAGCTGCCAATGCCTTGTTGTAAATGACGGATAAAATATGCCGTAATTCGACCTGTCCAACCTAACTGGCTATTACTGTGACGCGTATGATTAGTTTTCATCAGCATCGCCTATTGCTTGCAAACCATCAACAATACCGTCGGTGATCATATGACCTTGTTTTAATGTTAACGTGCGATATTTCATCCGCGCAATTAGCCCTAAGTCATGAGTGGCAATTAATACACTCACACCCATATCGTTAAAGTCTTCAAATAAACGAATAATATCTAATGACAACTTAGGGTCTAAGTTACCTGTTGGCTCATCAGCCAATAATATGGGTGGTTTATTAACAATTGCCCGAGCAATGCCAACACGTTGTTGTTCACCACCGGAAAGCATATAGGGAAAACATTTTTGTTTACTAGAAAGGTGTACTTTATCGAGTGCAGCTTCAACGCGCTTACGAGTTTCTTTATGGCTATAGCCTTCAATAATAAGCGGTAAAGCGACATTATCAAAAACCGTACGGTCCATCAGTAAGTTATGATTTTGAAAAATCATTCCAATACCACGGCGTACGTACGGAATTTGGTTATATTTTATTGATGATAATTCAGTACCATTAATTTCAATACTGCCAACGCTGGGCTTTTCCATCATACTCATCAGTTTGAGTAAGGTACTTTTACCTGCGCCAGAATGCCCAGTTAAAAACGCCATTTCACCGGGGGCAATAGCAAAGCTCACTTGTTTAAGCGCTAAAAATCCCCCTGGGTATGTTTTACTGACGTTATTAAATCGGATCATTTTTTATTCTTATTATTTAGTTTGTTTTTATGATGTCACTACACAAATAGATTAACTTTCATCGGTAAATAATGCATCAATAAAGTCATCACCATTAAATGGTCTTAAATCATCAATACCTTCACCAACACCTAAATAACGAATAGGGATGCTATGTTTGTCAGCAACAGCAAAAACAACACCACCTTTGGCAGTACCATCTAGTTTTGTTAGTGCTAAACCCGTTAGCCCAACAGCTTCATCAAATAGTTTAGTTTGGCTTAAAGCATTTTGACCTGTGCCAGCATCAATCGTTAACATCACTTCATGTGGAGCGTTAACATCTAATTTTTTCATCACTCGAACAACTTTTTTCAGCTCTTCCATTAAGTGACCTTTGTTTTGCAGACGTCCGGCTGTATCTGCAATAAGCACATCAACACCACGTGCTTTAGCAGCACTAATGGCATCAAAAATTACCGACGCACTATCAGCACCAGTATGCTGTGCAACAACAGGAATATCATTGCGTTCACCCCATACTTGTAGTTGTTCTACCGCTGCCGCACGGAATGTATCACCCGCCGCCAACATCACTGACTTCCCTTCAGCTTGAAACTGTTTTGCTAATTTACCTATCGTAGTAGTTTTACCAACACCATTAACACCTACCATTAACATAACAAATGGTCCGTCACTTGGTGCAATCACAAGTGGTTGACTTACAGGCTCAATAATTTTCTTTAATTCTGCTTTTAATAAACCATATAGTGCCTCTGCATCTTTTAATTGATTGCGAGACGCAGATTCAGTTAAAGAATCGATAATTTTAGTGGTTGTTTCAACACCAACATCGGCTAATAATAAATGTGTTTCTAACTCTTCGAAAAGATCTTCATCTATTTTTTTGCCACGGAATAAACTAACTAATCCGCCACCTAAATTCTGCCGAGTTTTGGTTAAGCTTTGCTTTAAGCGCGCAAAAAAGCCACGTTTAACTTCTGGCTCTGGCTCTGGCTCTGGCTCTGGCTCTGGCTCTGGCTCTGGCTCTGGCTCTGCAGGTAATTCTTCAGCAATAGCCTCTTCAACCGCAACTATTTCTTCAACTTGTTGTTCATCTGTTTGTACTATCGGCGCTTCATCAGCAAGTGTATCAACAGCATCGTGCTCAGGAGTAACTAAAGCATCTTCAGTTACTTCAACAACATTTTCGTTAGCTTCTTCAACTGCAGGAATAATTTCTTTTTCCTGCTTTTTACCTAGACCTAACCAGGAAAACATACCTTTTTTCTTCGACATAAATGTATTTACAATATTAATTTGATGAATAGGTTTACCACTAAAACTACCTGCTTATGTATTACTCGATAGCGAACAATTCATTAGATCAGTTGGTATTCATTAGTAAACAAGGATAAAATTGTCGATATAGTATCACCTAACCCGCCGACAAAAAACAAAAGCTGTTGAAGTTATGAGCAAACTCAAAAAACAACCAAACAAAAGTGCTGCGAAAGGGCAAATACGTATTATTGCCGGCCAATATCGTGGTCGAAAGTTACCCGTGCTAATGGCAGACGGTTTACGCCCAACCACGGATAGAGTTAAAGAAACAGTTTTTAACTGGTTAATGCCTTATGTGCAAGATGCCAAATGCTTAGATTGTTTTGCCGGCTCAGGTGGCTTAGGTTTTGAAGCACTTTCTCGCGGGGCTAGCTCTGTCACCTTTATAGAGTTAAACAAAGCAGCGGCTCAGCAGTTAACGGCAAACAAAACATTATTAAAAGCCAATAATATCGATATTTTATCAACTAATGCTTTAGAGTTTTTACAAAAAAATCAGCAAGAATTTTCCTTAGTCTTTATTGATCCACCGTTTAGAAAAGGTTTGGCGCAGAAAACGGCAGAAGCACTATCTCAACAAGGGCTTACTGAAAATGCCTTAATTTATGTTGAAATGGAGTTGGATAACAACCAACAAGTTATGCCGAGTCATTGGCAATTGTTAAAAGAAAAAGTCGCTGGGCAGGTTGTCTATCGACTTTACCAAAATGGTGAAGTGTAAGTTAATTAACTTTTTACCATAAGAAAATTAAAAAAAAGAGGCATTAGCCTCTTTTTACCTTTTTAGAGCTCAATATTCTCAATTGAGCCCTTCAAATTAAATATGTTTAATTAATGCTGAGTAACTGACACTTTAGGCTGCAATTTTAAATCATGAAAATCAAAACTAAAGTCTGTTGCCCACGAAACAGCTTCCATCGTAGCAAAATTAATGCTGCCATCAGGGTTTAAATTAAAATTAACATAAGCATCTGCTTCTAGTGTTCTATCATCCCAACGGACAATAAAGGTATTGTGTTGATAATGTTCTAAGGTGCCGTGTAATGCTGGCGTATTGCCAAATTGCATGACTAACTTATTATTTTCCAAAGTAATCGCTATTTCGCCATACCAATTATCAAGGTAGGTTTGTGCATAATCTGCCAACGCCAGCGACGGTTTTGAGTTTTTATCAACACTGGCGGCAGCTTCCGCTATTTGTGCTTTTTTATCTGCATTATATTTTTTCATTTTTGTCACATAATGCTCAACCCAGTCTTTCTCAGGCAATTGTAAGTATTCATTCAATATCTGCTGCGATATGGCATTAAATGCAGAGCCCGATTGCTGATTGGTTAAAATCACCATCGCTAAATTTTCTTCTGGTACCAGCACGACTTTCGATACCATGCCTAAAATGCCACCTGTATGCTGAATAACCTTTACTCCATGGTAATCTTTAACAAACCAGCCTAAAGCATAAGCGGTAAAGTGGGTTTTATCTTGATCCGTCGCACTTTGTGGTACTGGCAATAATGTTCTAGCTTGCCACATAGCGCGACTTTGCTTTTCACTAAATAGTCTTAATTCTTGCTCGCCATCTTGACCATATTTCCCGCGGTTTAACTGGGCTTTAAGCCATAACGACATATCGTTCACACTTGAAGCAACAGAGCCTGCAGACGAGAACTTCTCTAAGAAATTACCGCCTACTACATTTAACTTGCCATCAAGTGGCACATGAGCACGAGCAACATTTTTATTAGCTTGTGGAATTAAGGAATATTTAGCACGGGTATTGTTCATTCCTAAATTATCAAAAATGGTACTTTGAATATTCTCTTGCCAAGACTTACCGGTAATTTTGCCAATAACTTCACCAGCAATAACGTACATTAAATTGTCATAGGCAAATTCACTACGAAAGCTCGATACTTGCGGTAAGTGCTTCATGCCTTTAATAACATCTTGGTTGGTTAACGTGGTTTCTGGCCAAATCATTAAATCACCAGCCCCTAAACCTAGGCCACTGTTATGTGATAACAAATCAATAATAGTGAATTCACGGGTAACGTAAGCATCTGGCAATTGAAATTCAGGAATAATGTCAATAACTTTGGTTTGCCAAGTCAACTTACCTTCATCAACTAGTTTCGCTAACAACGCTGCAGTCATCGCTTTGGTATTTGATGCAATGCCAAACAAAGTATCAGCGTTAACTTTTTGCTTACTGCCATGTTTAAGTACGCCAAAGCCTTTGCTTAAAACAACTTCATTGTCTTTAACAATTGCTACAGCAATACCTGGCACTTGAAAAGCCTCTAATGCGTTAACTACCGACTGCTCAATACGAGTGATTTCGCTCGTAGGCTTTTCGGTAGATACGTTTGCTAAGGTAATAGTGGATACAAACAGTGCGCTTATACAAAGCCATGAATAACCTAATTTCATTCAAATTCCTTATTGCTCTCACAAGAGCCTTATTTTTATTTTACGCCGATACCGTAACTGAATTATTGAATAATAACTATCACTAGCAAAAATTAAAGCGCATGACTTTGTTCAACTAAATCAAGTGTTGCAGCTTGAGAAAACACTTGCTGCGGCAAAATATAATTAGTAAAACAAACTGAGTAGTTATTGCTTAAATGCTGACTAACTAACGACGTAGCAACATAATTTTTTGGTATAAAAGTATTCGTTAACTCACTAAAACTAAATTCATTAAAACTAAGTAAATCAAATGATTTAGGTGACAAAATAGCTAAAAAAGTCGGGGCCAGTTTAATTAAGTTCACATTAGACTCAATACTGACATAACTACTACTTTCTTGAGGTGTCACATGAATTGTAAGATAGTTAAGTCCATTAATGGCATTGATGGAGTAGCCGAATGGATCAAAAACAAAGTCATCTAAGATAAAGTCACTAAATAACGTTTCCAATTGTAGAAATGTTCTTATTTCTTTTGCTGTTAAGCCAACAGTCGTGAGCTTGTCAGACGCTTTTTTACTAATTTGATACGCTAATAACTCATAAGTTTTATCGTTATTACGAGCTTGGAAACGATTATCTTGATGAAAAATATAATTATGGTGACTATCTAGTTCGCCAAAACGATGTGCTTTGCCTTGCATATATTGGCTTAGCAGTTTTATATCATCACCAAAAGTACTCGGTTGTGCATGAGCAAAGTATTCATTCTTGCGCTGATAAATAACTTGCTGAATTTTATCCATGCCGACTTGTTGGATAAAATATTCAACCGAACGCACTAGCTGCGTATTGCCACAAGTGATAATTAATAAACGATCATGCCATATAAACAAGCTTGATTCTGACAATAGAAAGGCTTTACAGTCACTATTCTTAATTGATGAAAGAATATGAGCATCACCGCATTGCACCAATTGCTGCCAAAAGTCATCATCGAAGTTTTCGAGTAACGAAAGCTGATTTTGATCTATAAGAATGGTCGCTTTTTTTTCTGAACCTTCAAAAAACAAATAGTTATCCTCAACGTCGGACATTATTACACGTCAACGTTACAGCAGAATTGTCAATTAATGAAATAGCCCAATAAACATGTAATAAAACAGTTTATTAAGAGCATTAGAAAATGAACGGCTTAGGTTATTTATTTACAAGCACTACGTCAATGTATTACCGATATAAAAGTTATATATTTATCGAGTGAATTAGCTAAAAATCAGTAGAAGAAACTTACTCATTACTGAGTTAAAAACTCGATGAGAACTACTAAGTTGATCTGGGTCAAACCCAGATGCGACATAATGTCGCACTCTGCCGAACTTGTTTTGTTTTTAAGAAAAACTTCAGTAAAAATCATTCTGTTAGCCAATTTTTATTATCAGGATGTAGTAATGCAACTCTCAAAAATTTCCCAAACACTTGCTGTAGTTTTGTCTATCGGATCAGTAAGCGTTTTCGCTGAAGATGTTAACGACAACAGCATTGAAGTGATCACCATCGAAGCACCTAAGTTAACACATTCAGAAACGGCATTAGCAGAAGGCAACTTAGTAATGCCTGATGTGGCTGATTGGCTTAAAACCGTGCCTGGCGCAAATATTAATAAAAATGGCCCAATCACTGGTATTGCACAATATCGCGGTATGTTTGGTGAAAGAATTGCAAAGAGTATTGGCGGACAACAAATTATTAGCGCCGGCCCAAATGCTATGGATGCTCCGCTAACTTATATTAATCCTATTATGGTCGAATCTGTTTCGGTTTATCGTGGCATAGCCCCAGTTAGCAGCGGTATAGACACACTAGGTGGCGCCATTGAAGTAAATTTGAAAAAAGCAGAAGTTGATACCGGAGCAACATTAAGTGGCGACTTAGCGATAAGTTACAACGACATTAACGACGCTTCAACATTTGCCGGTGATATTAACATCAGCAATGAAAATACTGGTGTTTTACTCTACTTAACCGACCAAAGTGGCGACGATTATGAGGACGGAGACGGTAACACCATTTCCTCAACAAAATATGATAAAAAGCAATACGGTATAGATTTACGTCATCAAGAAAAAGACTGGCAAGTAGGGGCTACTTGGCATCACGCAAAAACAGATGATTCTGGCACGCCGGCATTACCAATGGATATCGACTATATCGACTCAGATCGCTACAACTTAGACGGTGAGCTGCAACTAAGTGACTGGCAACTGAGTTGGCAATTAGGTTATCAAGACGCAACACATGGCATGGACAACTTCAGTCAACGCATTAGCATGAATACTAGCATGTACCGTTATAATACTGCTGATGCTCAAACCTTAGATTACAAGTTCTTATTAAGCCAAGGCGATTGGTTACTTGGTCTTGAAGGCTATGATGCTGAGCATAACTCAGTGATCACCAACCCAGAAAACATAATGTTTGAAATTACCAACTTCAATGATGTAAAAGATCAGCGCAATTCAGTTTTTGCACAATGGACACCAAGTAACGGTGCATTTTCACATACCTTAGGTTTACGTATAAAAAGCAACCGTGCTGATGCGAAAGAAGTTTCTCATTCTATGGCGATGATGAATCCAAACATTAAAGCCTTACGAGATGAATTTAACAGTGCAGACCGCAGTGTATCTGATACCACCTTTGATTTAGCATTAAATAGTGAGTACCAATGGACTAAAAGTACCGCCATCAATTACGCAGTGGCAGTCAAACAACGCGCACCAAGTTATCAAGAGCGTTATTTATGGGTGCCGATGCAAGCAACTGGTGGCCTAGCTGATGGTAAAACTTATGTTGGCAATATTAATCTAGATAATGAAACCGCTTATCAATTCAATGTCGGTATCTCTTATGACGAAGGTAATTTCGCCATTGCGCCACAAGTATTTTACCAAAAAGTGAATGATTATATTCAAGGTACTCCATCAACTGATATGCGAGTAAAAATGGTCGCAGGTATGATGGGCGATGATAGCCCACTTGAATTTACCAACATAGATGCAACGTTATACGGCGCAGACATGAATTGGCATTACCGTTTAAATGAACAATTTAAGTTGTCAGGCATTGTTAGCTATGTACGTGGTGAACGAGACGATATTAATGATGACTTGTATCGTATCTCGCCATTAAACACTCGTATCAATTTAAATTATCAATATAAGAATTGGCAAAGTAACTTAGCCGTTCACGCTTATACCTCACAAAATAAAGTATCAGCCTTAAATAATGAAAAAGCTTCAGCCGGTTATGCGATTGTTGATTGGCAGGTAGATTACTTTGTTAGTAGTGGTTTAGTGGTTCGAGCCGGTGCAAATAACTTATTAGATAAACAATATAGTGACCATTTAGGCGGTGTTAATCGTGCCAATGGTAGTGATATAGCAATTGGGGACAAAATTACGGCTATGGGTAGAAATGTTTACCTGGCAATGGATTACCAGTTTTAATCGCTATTTTTGATGACGACACCCTGTCATTAACAATATTTTGGTGTGATACCCGCTCTACTTCAAAATACGCATTTCAGCAAGTCGAAAAAGGGTTAGCTACAAGACATTGATTGAAGAGAATAGTTATTCTATTGTCAAAATCAATAACGCAGGAGATGACCCTTTATCGGCTTGCCCGTAGGGAACATAAGCTAGAAAATCAGGCCAGCGTTGCAATATTTGATAAGGGAATAACCATTATCTACATATTGCGCCTTGAACTGAATTCCTAGCTTAGTTCTGAAAGTATATTTTGAAGTAGAGCGGGTATAATAGAGCCAGTATTATTTTGATACTGGTTTTTTTTGCAACTTTCTTTGTAACGTTCGTCGATGCATGCCCAGTTGTCTGGCTGTTGCTGAAACATTGCCATCATTGCTGTTAAGCACCTGGTTAATATGTTCCCATTCTACTCGCTCTGCCGACATCGTATCTACATCAAGGTCAATAGCACTTTCAACTTCCTGTGTAATATCTAGCGCGGTTAATAGCATTTGGGTATTTACCGGTTTAGCTAAATAGTCATCAGCGCCTAAACGCATTGCCTGCACTGCAGTGGCAACACTGGCAAAGCCTGTAAGTAACACTAGCTTAACTTTCGGCAATGCTGCTCTAATGGGCTTAATCAAGGTTAGACCATTTTCTGATGCCAACTTCATGTCTAATAAAATACAATCTGGCTTTTGTTGCAAGCAAGCATGTAATGCTTGATCTGCTTGATGTACTTGCTGACAACTAAAGTTATGCTTAGTCATCCGCCTTGCTAATGTTGCGGCAAATGACACATCATCTTCTATGATTAATAACTTTTTCACGATTCACTTTGCTCCTTGCAAGCAAGTAACGGTAAATTAACTAAAGCGATACAACCTTGTTCGACATGATTCATTAATTGTAACTTGCCACCTAAACGGTGAAAAGTAGAGTTAGATAAAAATACTGCCATACCTAAGCCAGAATTGCTCTTGACCATTTGCTCACCCAGCACTGCACGTTGTGTTTGATTCATACTAGCTTCGATGCCTAAGCCAAAATCTCGTAACTGCAGCACCAATTCATTATTCTTAGCGCTTACCGTTAACGTTATTTCACTTTGTTTATTTTCTTTATTTGCACGAATGGCATTCTGTACCAAGTTTAACAATGCTGGCAGTAACATAGCATCAGACTCAACTAAAGAATCGATGATATACGCTTGAATAACCGTTAATTTCTGCTCCGGAAAATGAAAATGCATCTGATCAATTAATTGTTCAAGTAACTCACTAACTGATAATTGGACTTTCTTGTTTTCCCGAATCGATGTTGCCAATGTTCGGAAGTAACCAAGTTGATCAGTACATTGATTCAATGGTTGCGCCATAGCCAGCACTGCTTCATGTTCAGGGTAATCTTCTGCAAGCTCTTCATATAATAATTGAATATTAGCTAACGGTGTCGCCACTTGGTGCGTCACTTGCGCAGAGGCTACGCCAAGTGCCAACAATTGTTCGCTTTTCAACTGGTCTTCACGTTGTAATGCAATTGACCTTTCTCGATTCGTAATAACCCTCGCCATTGCACCAACCACAAAAGAAACAACGATAACGGAAAGTAAAAAGTTCGCCCACATGCCAATAAAATGATTACTCATATCCATATGATGCATGGTGTGTTCAGGCATCGTCAGCAATAACAAGCTATAAGAGGCAATGGCGGATGAAGAAATAAAGAGTAAATAGCCTGCTGGTAAACTTACAGCGGCAATGACAATCGGTAACAAGAGTAAAGAAACAAAGGCATTAGTGGCACCACCACTGAAAGATAGCAACACAGTTAAGAAAACAACATCGGCAATTAATTGAAAAACTATCGCCAAATTACCAGCATTTCGTTTCCTAAAAACTAATATGCTCAAGGTATGAAAAACTATTTCCACCATGATAACAATAACTAATGGTAGTAAAGCTATTTGTAATGACATGACAAAATAGACAATTAATACCGTTAACAATTGAATAATAATGGCAACTGTTCTTAACAAGAACAGTCGCTGAATAATCGTCATATTTTGGTAATTAACTACTGGCATGGCAATCCGTTATATAGACCAAAGTTAGGGTAGGTTAGCATTAAAGGTTAGTGGCTAATTTCAATACCTAAATTCGATAAACCTTCTTCCAACACCAAGGCTTTTGCCTTAATACAAGAGGCTTTGTTTTCACTGGCTGTTTTTATGAAATCAAATAATTCGTGTTGTGTGGCGATTTCCCACTGCATCAGAGGGTGTTCTGTAATTTGCTCAGGAACAATAATGATTTCGTCACCTTCTGGCGCTTCGGCATCAATTTCTTGTGCTAGGCTCAACTCCACATAGTAACTAACACTGTTTTCAGACAGTTTACCGATACTTTCAAAACTACTATTTTGTGGGTCTTGTATTGATTGAAATAATGACATTAATGCCATTGCAGCATCCAACGCTGGAAATACGCCAAAAAAATCAAACGCGTCCGGGTCAGGAACTTGCTCTTCCAATTTTGCTATTTGTGCATCGTAATTAATTTTACAGCGACTATTTTTGTCTAGCCATTGCCAAATCAAGTCCAGCTGGTTTCTAAGCACCTTATAATCGCCAAATTCAGCGTGCTCAGCAAACATTTGATAATTAGGTAACATGCGTTCAAGCAAAGCGGCACAAAATGCCACTTGTTGCCATTGGCTTAAATTTTTATAGGGTAGGTGAATCGCCACGTTGAGTCTCATTATCAGTCTAAAAAGTAGGTCGCTAGTATAACCTTATTTAGCCATTTTCGTTAACTGCTTCTGTGCATATTCAAACCGTAAGCGATATTCCGTCAATTTATCTTCAAGCTCATTCACTTGCTGCTCAAGTTTACTGTTCAGCTCGGTATTTTCATCACGTAAGTACTTAATCGTTTCGCGTGCTTTATTGTATTCACGTTCTTGTTTATTCTTGCTTTCTTGCACCATCTGGCGGTTTTGCAATGCCGACGACCTTTCAGATTCTAAGCTTTGTTCTAACTGATTTATTTGCTGTTCAAAATCGCTAAGTGACTTCGCCATATCACGATTCTTATCGTCTAACGCTTGATGAGCTTTTTGTCCTTGTTGCAGTTTTTCTATGTTGTCAGAAATTTTCTGCTCTTGTAGAGTAATTTTTTCTTCAAGCGATTTTGCACTATTGTCTGCACGCTGTTGTAACTCGCTTAAGGCAGTTTCTTTTTGCGCTATACTTTGCTGAAACTCTTCTAGCGCTTGTTGATGCTCAGCTTTTAGTTTCTCAAGGTCTTGCTGTTGCTTGTCTTTTAATAGTTGATTATCAGCGATTAGTTTTTGCTGCTCTGCTGTTTGAGCACTAATTTTTTGCTCTAAACTAACCAGTTTTTGATTCAATGCTTGCTCGCTTTCACTGGTTTTAGTGATGCTTTTCTCAAGCTCTTCAATACTTTTCTGCAATTTTAATATTTGGCTTCTATCTTTATTGCTCTGGTCATTATTTTTGCTAATCATACCTGTTAGTGCTGAATTCTCTTGTTTAAGCTGTTCAAATTTACCGTCTTGATTCTGACTTTTTTCACTTAACTGTTGATACTTTTTCGTCAGGCTGACAACTTCTTTCGCCTGTTTGACTTCCGTTTGTTGATTTTGTTTAACGTTATCAATTAACGTTTTATTTTCACTTTGTAGTTGGGCAACTTTTTGACTCTGCTTTGTTACTTCGTTTTCAAGTGTGTGTCGTTCTTTAGTCAACGCTGCAGCTTGTTTTTGCTCATTTGAAAGTAATTCGTTGTTAGATTTTAGTTTTTGTATTTGTTCTACTTTTAAATGCTCTAATTCACTTTCAAGCGTTTGTCGTTGCTCAATCAAATCAGCTGATTTTTTCTGCTCACTTAACAATAATTCATTACTAGATTTTAATTTTTGCTCTTGTTCTACTTTTAGGTATTCAATTTCGCTTTCAAGAGCTTGTCGCTGTTTAACAACTTCAGCAGCTTGTTTCTGTTCGTTTGATAGCAGCTTATTATTTGATTGTAATTTTTGTTCTTGATCTGCTTTTAACAGCTCTAATTCGCTGGCAACTTGATCATGCTTTAACTGTAAGTCAGATATTTTCTGGTTTTGTACTGATATTGTCGCCGTTTTAGCTTTATCATTTTTAGTTAATTTTTCACGCTCAGATTTAATAACCGATAATTCTTCAGACAGCGCTTTAGAGTTTGCCTCTGACTTAATCAATGTTGTACTATTTTCATCTTTAACTGTTGTTAACTGCTTAATTTGCTCACTTAATTGAGTATTCTCTTGAAGCTTTTCTTTTAAAGCCTGTTCTGTATCCGTTAATTTTGCACTATTTAACTTAGCGTGATTTTCAAGCTCTTTTGCTTGTGAGTCGATCTGCTTTTGCAGTTTTTCTTTACTGGAAATTAAGAGTTTAATTTCAGAGTTTTGAGTGTTTTGGCTTTTTTCAGCGTTAGCTTTTAATTGTTGGTTTTTTTCAGTTAACTGCTTAACGTTAGCTTGCTGTGCAATAAGTTCAGGGCTAACGGCTAAATTTTCACTGTAACTTGTTAATAGTGCAGTAATTTTATCTTCAATTTGTAAATAAATATCGCCTGCTAAGTTTTGAATGTTCTCTTCAATTTCACTAGGCAGCTTTTTCTGTTCAGTCATTTGGTATTTATCCCTAACTTATTACTCGAAATCATCCTAGCAGACGTTTGATTGTTAATCATCATTATTTGCCTTGCGAAAAAACTTCACTTATGAGCTCTTACTAATATGATAGCTACAACGTCGATCACCCGTAAGTAAATACTCACTTCTACTAACATTAAAACCATCACCAAAGCACTGCTGAAAAATGCTCAACTCAGAACGGCAAAAATTTTGACATTGTCTAGCCGCTGTACAAATGGGGCAGTGACTTTCAATGAGCAAATATTCATTAGCTGCTATCTTTTCAACGCTAGCCATATATCCCTCTTGTGAGCGAATTAAGGCTAGCGTTTCGACTTTACTATATAGGCTAGTACAGGTATTTAAAGCGGCTTGATATTTTTCAAGCATTTGCGTTTCGCGCGATGCAATAACTTGCTCTAAGCCTTGCTCACCAAAAATATTGCTGACCGATTCAATTAAATGCAAAGTTAAGTCTGCGTGTCGATCTGGAAAACGTTTATGACCTAACTCTGTTAGCTGCCACATTTGTTTTGGACGACCGACATCTGCTTTTTGCAGAAAGTGACCGACCAAGTTTTTTTCTTCTAGACGCAATAAGTGTTGTCGTGCTCCCATGCTGGTCATCGCGAGTTCTTTGGCTAATTCACCAGAGGTCATTGCGCCTTGGTTTTTTAACTTAGCCAAAATGGTATCAACATTTTTCATCTGTTCCATTGTTACTCAGCCTAGCAAATATAAATTCAATATAATCAGTGCCTAATATAGATAATAAACATAAAAGTTTCAAAAGGTAAGCTAAAGCTCTTACTATTCAGCTATAGATGGTTATGCAAATCATAAATTCTTTTGTTGTTTAATAGGCATAAAAAAAGGGCCTATAGGCCCTTGATTACAACGTAAAGAAAGTTATGCTACTTTTTACTTTTCTTCAGTTGTTACTGGCGTGAAACGAATAGCATTTACTTTTGCTGTTGATTCACTTTGGTTACGTAATTGTGCTAAGCGGTTAACTTGGCCAATTGAACCTAACATTGCGTGAATCGGTACAAATAAGCCACGTTTGTGGAAATCTAATACTTTATCATCGCTTAGTGTTTGAAGCTTCTTCTCGTCAACGCCGTAAAGGCCAACAAGCTTTTTAGTTTCACCTGAAGCAAAGTTTACATTCAATTCAAGTTCCATTAATAAATCGTTATCTAACAATTCTTTAATGAATTTTTCATTCATTACTTCATTGTCATATAAACGGCCTAATGAGTCTTGTACACCTTTAAAGAATTCAGTGTCATTGCCTTCAGCATCAAATAATTCATGCTCTTTGTCTTCACCAACAAACTTATTGTCTAGGTCAACACAAGCCGTTAAAGTTTTTTCTTTTTCTGGATCTAATCCTAAAGAAAATGGCGTCATTGAAAGACTTTGAGGAATATATACTGCGTTCCAAGTCTCTTCATTATGATATAGGTTTTCGCCAGCTTCTAAACCTAACATCACAACACTACGGTAACGTTCTGAGCCTTGATCTTTTACAAATACGATTGGGTAGCTAGTTGCTGCTTGTGAATATTCAGCAGCTGTAATTGGTGCAATGTGCTGATTAGCAACATGTGATAAGTCACGTTTTGCAGCAATTTTAATGTTCTGATGAGTTTCTTTTTTAATTGGGGTAATGTTAGCCATGAATAAATTCTCTTTTTACTGCGTCTTTAATAGTTGTCGTTTTTGACACTTTTTTGTTGTTGATAATAGTTATGGAGACACGTGATAACGCTTTCAATGGTATAATTAAAAAAATCTCTATCTTTTTGTAGGGGTTTACAAGCAGTTTCAAACTAAGCGACCATAAAACAATAACTTGACATATGACTATTTTAAAATACTTTTGTGCAATCTTACTTATTATTAGCCCTCTGAGTTGGTCTAAGCCTAAAACTACGGTTACTTTTAATGTAAATTCAGCAGGCTTTACTCAAGTGAAAATTAAAAATGAAACATTGGCTTCCTTAGCTTGCTTTGTTGCTATAGATGGTTATAAAAAGAAGTTTAGCTTACGCGCTAAATCTACTTCACTGTGGATAACAGCCACCGATACGCGCTACAACTACCAAAATTTCAGTACTTGGTGTGACTATTTAGATATTCACCCAAAATATAAATCCTACCCAGCCTACTAAAATATAGGTTTACTCCCTAAAAAGTATAGTGAGCTATATGATCTAAAAAAACAAACGCAAATGATAACAGTTATCAGTTGCGTTACGTTTTGTAACTAATTATAATCCCCTGATAACAAAAACCTCTCTCTTTGATACATTTAGGCTTTAACAACATGAAACTGAACTTCAACACCATTATGGCTGCAGCTATAGCTACTGCAACCTTCACGGCATCTGCTGGCGAAAATCTTTGGGTTTACGCAAAAGGCACCGATACACGCCCTGCTGGCAGTTACGAATTTAAAATTGCTGATACTATTCGTTTAGATAAAAACGCTGGCGATCACTACACATTCCACGACATTCGCCCTGAAATTGAATACGGTGTAACAGATAGCTTAACGGTTGCGGTTGAAGCAATTATTTTTGATCACGACTACGATGTTGGTTCAGAAGCAGAAGGCGCTCCATGTCCAATGTGTGAAGCGGGTGACGGCACTGGTAAGTTTAGCGACACACAATTTGCTGGTTATGAAGTAGCAATGAAATACAACGTGTTAAGTCCTTACAAAGACGCTTTTGGTTTTTCTTACGGTTTAGCATACGAGCGCCGTGATAAATACCGTTTAGATGGTGCAGATATCGATCAGAACTCATTTGTTGGGACATTATTTTTCCAAAAAGATTTTTTAGATGACACTGTTGTTACTGTACTAAATATTAAAACTGAATTTGAACGTAGAAAATCAGGCACAGTTGTGGAAGATGAATTCGCAATTGATATTGCCGCCGGTATTTCTTACCGCTTCGCACCACAATGGTTTGTTGGTTTAGAGTTTAGACATCAGTCAGACTACTTAAACCCGCAAGACAAAGCTGAAAAAGGTAACACTGAAGACGGCTTTGACGCTGATGGTTACACCATTGGCTTAAAGAAATCTAATTTTGATTTAGGCGATTTCCGCATTGGTAGTCAACATCAACGTGGTAACTACTTTGGCCCAACACTACATTTTGCTGAGCAAAAATGGTGGGTAACAGGTGGTATTTTATGGCAAATCAGTGGCGGTGGTTCAGAGCATGCTGATGTTCGTAACGGTCGCAACTGGGATGAGCATGAAAAAATGCACATCGGCTTATCATACGGTTATGAATTCTAAAAAATTTAAGCACTTAGCTTAATTCGATAAGGCTTACAGATCCCAACTAATGGACTGTAAGCCTTTTGCATTTTTAATAATCACAAGTTAATTACAATCATGAGTATGTTACGTAGACGGTTTTTAAAGGGGTTAGTTGCTACCGCAGCAACTTTTGCACTGCCTATTCAAGTCGCTTTTGCTAAAAGTTACTTAACCATAGAGCAAGCACAAAAAATATTATGGCCAGATCAAAAGTTAACACCTGCTCCGGTAAACTTAACGGAAGAGCAAGCAGAGCTTATTGAAGATTTGTCAGACATTCGTGTTCGCAATCACCATATTAATGGTTGGCGTTCGGAAGATGGCGGCTGGTTTATTGTTGATCAGGTTATTGGTAAACATGAAAATATCGATTTAGCCGTAGCAATTAGTGCTAAAGGTAAAGTGATGGGTATAGAAGTATTAACCTATCGAGAAACTTACGGCGATCAAATTATGCACCCAAAATGGCGCGCACAGTTTCATGGTAAAGACAGCAGTGAATTCCTCAAGCTTGATAAGCAAATTAGAAACATTTCTGGCGCTACCTTATCGTGTCGTCATGTAACTGACGGTATCAATCGACTTAACCATACGTGGTCAAGTGTGCTCAGTAAAATAGCATTGTAATACGGAACTCATTTTGAACCAAGTTAGTATTAAACGCTGCCGGCCACTGTTAGGGACTTTTGTCGAAATAAACCTAATGGCGAACATGTCAGAAAAGGAATTACTACATTGGTCAAATATAGCGTTTGATGAAATTGAACGAATTCATCAAACGCTAAGTTTTCATCAGCTTGATAGTGAATTATCTGCTCTTAATATCGCATTAATAACTGCACCTAATGCTCAATTTACAATGTCGGCTGATTTACAAAATGTTATCACCTTTGCTCAGCAGGTATTTGAACAATCCTACGGTTATTATGACATCAGTATTGCTGCACCGTTAGTGGCTTCGAAACATTTACCTGCTCACTTGTTTGCAGATAAAGCCGCATTATTAGAGCAACAATTTGGCTGCTTTGCTGATGTAAACCTTGAGGGCAATTTAATTAGCAGCACAAATCCAATATTTTTTGACCTGGGTGGCATTGCCAAAGGTTACGCGGTTGATCAAGCCATATCTTTATTACCTAAAGAGATTACAGGTAGCATCAATGCGGGTGGCGATATGCGGGTAATTAACTGGCAAAAACAAACAGTTGAGATAAAGTACAGCCAACGTAATAGCGCCTTAAAAAAGTTACCTATGCTCAATACCGCCTTAGCGAGTAGCGGTAGTTATTATCAAGAAAATGGCTCGCAATATTTTGACCCAAAAACCAAATGCTACGTAAAGATTAACGGTAGCACCTCCGTGTTTGCCGACAGTGCCATGGTTGCAGATGCATTAACCAAAGTTATTGTATTGATGAATCGCAAGGATGCGGAAAAAGTACTAAATCATTTTAACGCCAAAGGTATTAGTATTAACCGTTTTGGCTTTAGTCGCCGTATAAATTAGAGTTTTATCATGTCCAATGTCAGTCGTAAAATTGCTAAAAAGTACCGTTATTTATTTTACGGTTTTTTAAGCTTAAGTGTTTCTAGCGGTAGTGGTTTCTGGTTATTAAGAAACTTCGCTATGGTAGAAGGGGATTTTGGTCCAGAGTCTCACTTTTTACAATATCCCTTTTTGCAATTACACGGTTTTGCCGCCTTTATGATGCTAATGGCACTTGGGAGTATTTTTACATCCCATGTTTCAAAAACATGGACGCTTGGTAAAGCCAAAAAATCAGGAATTACCCTGATGAGTTTTATTATTTTTTCGCTACTATCAGCCTACAGCCTTTATTATTTGGTGGGAGAAGATTGGCATACTTTACTAGGTAATTCTCATGCAGTTGTGGGCTTACTACTACCAACTCTTTTAATCGTACATATTAAAATCGCTCGTAAATCTCGTAAGAAAAAAGCACATTACCATTCTAAAACTAAAAAACGAGCACATTCATCGTAATGAAACGTCGAGAATTTTTAAAAACGGCCTGTTTGGCCACTGCCTGTATGCTTCCTGCCTGTAAAAGCACAATAAAATATGCTGATGCGATACAACAAGGAAATAAACTCGTGGTCGATAAAAGCTTATTTTTAGCAAACAGTATTGTCACCATCGCTTATAATCAACATGGTATTGGTATTACTAAGTTAGATGACAAGACCTTCGTCGCATCATTACTCACTTGTACTCATCAAGGTTGTGCTGTTTCTGTAGAAGAAAATGGTTTTATTTGCCCATGTCATGGCGCACGTTTCAATAATGTAGGGCAAGTGACTAAAGGCCCGGCAGAAGAAAACTTAACTCGCTTTATTACCAGCACCGTTCAGCAATTTGTTTACATTCATTTATCGTGAACAATTACCTGAATAAACTTATGAAAAACTTAACCCTATGTCATTTAATGCTGATATTTTTCTGCGCTAATCTTTTAGCCGCACCGCAATCTGACAACTCGAAAAACGCTGATAGCAATACGGCCACAGACACGGCTATTGAAGTGATGACTGTTTCACACTCGAAAACCATCAAATCACTCGATGATGTTAGAACCAGTGACAATGTTTTAATTTATCCTGAGCAAATTGTTAGCGCCCAACGCACAGTTGCTGACTTTATTTCACAAAGTGCAGGGGTAAACCTTAATGGCCAAGGGGGACTATTTCAAAGTTACAATATCAGGGGCTTTAGTCGCGCAAGAATTAAAACAGAAGTCGACGGAATTCCAATCATCACAGACCGCAGAGCAGGGAATTCTATTGCCTTTATTCCGGCAGAGTTAATCTCAGAGGTTTATATTCAAAAAGGGCCACAATCAACGCTTTATGGCTCTGATGCAATGGGCGGTGTTGTCAGTATTTCAACACAATCACATGAAACTTCTGCGATTAGTTTTGCGTTACAACCACAAGATAACGCAAAACATTTATCTGCTAATTTTGTTGGTGATACTATCAGTGCTAGCCTAGTCAATCGAACTGCAGATAATGCAAAATCAACCCAAAATGAACAGGACAACGCTACCCCGTTAAATAGTCAATACCAACAACGTGCTGCAACATTTTCAAGTGAATTTAGTTGGTACGACATTGATATTTTTGCATCTGCAATTGTCAGTCAAGGAGATGATATTGGCAAAAGCTCAATCACCTTCCCGACAGAGCGCATTAGCAACTATCCGCAAGATGATCATCTGCTATCACAAATAGAACTTTCATCTGCTGGGCAATGGAAGTTTAAGCTCTATCAACATCAGCAACAATGGCAAACCAATATTACTCGCCTTGATGATGAGCAGAACTTTTCTCGTCGTAATATCACCGGCTATCAATCAGATACTTTTGGTGCTTATGGCTCATGGTTAATAGATAACACCGTTGTCGGGCTTGAATGGCTTGGTCGTCACAATATTGAAATTAGCGAACAAGAATTTTCGGTGACCAATGAATTGGCATGGCAACATCAAATGATAAATGCAGATGAAGACACGTTCGCTGTATTTACCTTACATGATTGGCATTTTGACGACTTTACGCTAGCAACGGGAGCAAGGTACGATCAAATTAAGCTCAAACAATATCAGCAAACAAAAGAAGATAGCTTCATCTCTTTATCGGCAAATGCTAGTTACCAGCTATCAAAAAACACTGCAATGAGCCTACAACTAGCCAATGCCTTTCGTTTTCCGACCGTAAGTGAGTTATTCTTTTCTGGCGAAACCCCTAGAGGCAACACCCAAGGTAATAGCGAATTAACGCCTGAAAAAAGTATCGGTTTACAATTTTCACTTACTCACCATATTAACGAAAACTTTAGCGCGAGTTTCAATGGTTATCACTATAGAATTGATGATTATATTGAACGCTATACGCAAGACAATGTGCGACGTTATCGTAATAACCAACAAGTCACCATCAAAGGACTTGAAATAACCGGCCATTGGCAAATTAATCAACAATGGCAATCAACTTTCGGCTTTCAATGGCAACAAGGTCAAGATGACGATAATAATATTGTCGATGACGGTATTCCAAAAGCATTTAAATGGTCGTTAAACTGGCAAAATGATAGTATTAGTATTCGCCAGCAGTTAAGTTATCAATTTTCACAACAAGATGTTGGCGCCTCTGAAATAGCGCGAGAAAGTGAGCTTATTTGGCATACTGAGCTCGATTATCAGGTAAATAACAATTTTCAGCTAAGCCTTTCGGTGATTAACTTAACCGACAACTTATACAAAAGCTCAAGCGATGAAGATGCTGCTTATCAACCAGAAAGAACCATTAGTTTCAGCGGTGTTTGGCAGTTTTAATAAATGTATAACAACACACTACTTTTGAATATGAGCATAAGATGAACTTTAACAGAATAAATCGCAGCACCCACAAATGGGCGAGTATCATACTGGCGATTCCTTTTTTGATCATACTGGTTACCGGTATTTTACTGCTGTTAAAAAAAGAAGTGGAGTATATTCAACCCGCGAGTATGAAGGGTGCACTTACCCAGCCAAGCATCAGTTTTGAACAAGTATTAACGATTGCAAAAACAGTAAAAAAAGCTGAAATAGATTCTTGGCAAGCCATTGACAGATTAGACGTGCGCCCAGGAAAAGGCATTATAAAAATACGAGCAAAGTCAGAATGGGAAATTCAAATAGATGCAACAACGGGTGAAATACTTAAAACCGCATATCGTCGCTCAGACTTCATAGAACAACTGCATGACTTTACTTATTGGCAAGACAGCGCAAACTTGTGGTTTACTCTACCGATTGCCGTTGTACTGGCATTAATATCAATTACTGGCATCATCTTGTTCGTCTTGCCTTACTATCGACGTTATAACAATTACAAAAGAGTCGCTATTCAAGGTTAAATTGTTCTATTAAATGTTAATTATGCTCTAATTCCGTGAAATGCTAAGAATGCACGGAGCGTTTCTTCAGGCGCTTCTAATTGAGGATAATGCCCAATGCCCTCAAGCTCTACAACATCAGCATTGTTAATCAATTGTCGAAAGCGCACGACCATATGAGCACCAGAAATAGGATCTTGCATACCATCAATCAAGCGCAATGGTATATCGCTGTATTGCAGTGCTTCAACCCAGCGTTGACGAAACTTTTTACGTTCTTGCATATAACCAATGAGTTTTGCCAGTATCGGCTTACCTTGATTAAAAATGATTAATGACCAAAGATTTTTTAACTCACTATCTGGCAGGGCAACAGCACAAATATCCGCAAAGCTTTTTTTGAATTTGCGAAAACCAGCCAGTTGAGCAACTAGTGGCCCGAGAGGACTGAGCAATAACTTTTGTAAAAATAATGGCTTATGTGTTTCAGGAAATAAACCACCATTCAGTAAACATAATGACGCTAGCTGAATAGCCTGTTTCTCTTGATGATGACTTCGAGCTAACAGCTCTTGTGCTACCGTATCGCCATAATCATGACTCAAAACATGAACACGGGTTATGTCTAACTTGCGTAGCAGTGCTGAAATAATATCTGCTTGTAAATGAATGCTGTAATTAGCTTGTCGCGGCTTAGCACTAAAGCCAAAGCCCAGCATATCTAAAGTTATTAATTGAAAGTGCTTACTGAGCTGTGACCATTGCAAATGCCAATCCCAGCTAGCACTGGGATAGCCATGGATCAGCAATAAGCATGGCAGATTGCTATTACCATGATACTGATAAAAAATTCTATGATTTTGGTAAGTAAAGTATTGTCCACTTTCGTGCCAGTTTGATAATGATTCTACTTGTTTTTGTATCATCTAATACCTTACCTTTTTTAATAACGAGCGCTTTCAATTCATATTCGATAAACCTAGTGATACAAAAAAGCTCTGAATAAATTCAGAGCTTTTTTCAGTTTACTCGTTAAGCTAATTATTTCTTCTTATCGATTTTATATGGACCGTTAAGTAAACCTCTTTTAGCTGAATTAAACGCAGCAGCATTAGCTAGTCTCGCTACTTGAGGTGAATTATCTGAAATTTCGCCCGCAATTTGAGACACAACTGCACCAACTAAGGCTCCAACTAAGCCGCCGCCACCGTTGTTATTTGGATTATATTGCGCACTTATCACTGAGTCCCATAACAATTCGCCTGATTTAACAGAAACAAGCTTTACATGACCTCGAACAACAGTTACTGATGACAACACTTGGAATTTTTGACCCCAATCTTTTATATCAACATAAAGTACAGCGTCTGCACCAATAACTTCATCTATTTTATCTAAGGTAATGCCATTCATTTCTGCAGGCGTTGGTAGACCATTTTCTTTTAAAAACGTATCGACTACTGAAACAGGAAAAACATAATAACCTTTCTCTGCCAGCGGTTGTGATATCGTTGACAAATAAGAGTAAGGAGCATTCACTTCAACAGAGCTATTCATAGGTGGAAGTACTAAAATAGATCGAGGCGCCTCTTGTTGCAATGCACTATAATTATATGGTTCGACAGAAGCACAACCAGATAAAATAAGCACTGATATAAGTGCAATTTTAAAAATATTTTTATTCACTTTTAATTCCTAGCTATTGCTTAATGAACGTTGAATTAAACCATCAATAAAAGTGGTCGATTCTGGAAACAACTCTTTTTCTTTAGTCAATGAGGCTAAAGCAAGTTCTTTATTTCCGTTAGCGGCATACATAAGCCCTAAATGTGCGTAAACCCCAGGAGGTATAGGTTTGCCAGCCGCTTCTGCCTTTTCGATATCAGTTTGCAATTGCTCAATTTGAAGACTAGGTGGTACATCACCAGGTGTATGATGTGTTTTATACACTAAATTTTCATATTCTCCCCAGTAATACTGGGTATCATTGGACGCACAGCCAGAAAAAATAAAGACTGCAGTACAAATGATTAATAATTTATTTGTCATATATTTCTCTTATTATTATAAAACGAAGTTTAAAGTGCCATTTTCCAAGTCTTTCGTCATGTTGTTCACACTTTCTTTAATTGCAAAATCCAAAACTTTACCGTTAAGTGTAGCATCGTAACCGGCTTTAGAACCAAATCCGACAACTTGTCTTTCACTAAGTTGAAATTCGCCAGCACCTTGTGTGGAGTAGATAATTTCAGAAGTTAATACATCGATAATATTTAAAGAAACTTTTGCATATGCGATTTGACTCTTGCCTGAACCTAATATTCCAAAAAGCTGTTTATCACCAATAACTTTACGACCAAACTCTGTAACTCCACCGCTTATAACGTAACGAGCTCCTTTAATCTTTTGCTCAATACCCAATAATTTAGCTTCTTTTTGTAGATTAGCTAAATTTTCTCTATCTACCACTTTAAAGCGGTTAGTTTGTTGTAAGTGGGTTTTTAAAATTGTTTTACCCTGATTTCCCAATTTATCTATATTGGACGAAAACAATCCCTGCATATAGTTAGAACGATTGTTAAACTCACCTAGAACAAGTGTTGATTTTGGACCTGCATATACAGTTCTATTAGTTTCTACTGGCGTAACAGCTACTTTTTGGTGGGTTTCCGTAGCACAACCACTAAGCAATGAGGTCAATACTAAAAACAGGCTAAACGATTTTATTTTTACAAATTCCATGGATATATTCCTTAAAAAATAAACATTATCTACCAACATATGTTTTTGATAAAGAAAATACTTAAGTATCATAGATATTAATTAGAAAGAGGCAGGTGTTTATCATTTAGTACTATTTAATCTAAAAAAATTTTGCTCTAAAGCATGCTCCTTTTTGCGAGTTATTTTTGACACTTAATTCACTATTCATGCGCTTACATGCAGCCTTAGCAATAGCTAAACCTAACCCTAAACCACCAGTTTTACGACTACGACTTTTATCCAAGCGGGCGAATGGAAAGAAAATGGTTTCTTGAGATTCAATGGGTACTCCCGGTCCATCATCTTCGACAGAAAGCTCGAAGGCACAATCAATTACTTTCACAACAATTCTTACACTACTCTTGCTATGGTTTAAGGCATTTTTTACTAAATTATCGAGTAATAGCCGTAGGTAAATTGGATTGGTAGTTATCTCTATACTTTCATCTATATCGAGCTCAATATTAATATTACTTTCAGGCTTCAGTGTTTGTAATCTTGCCGAAATAAAGGGCTTCAATTCTATCGTTTGATAAAAATCGGCTTCATCTTCATCTTGTTTGGAATTCAGTTTCGAAAACGCGACTACTTGACCTATTAGCTCATCAATATCGTCAATGTAGGTGTCGATATTATCGAGCAGTGCTAGCTGGTTTACATCGGCATTATTTTTTCGCAATAGACCTGCTGCCAATTGAATACGGCTAAGCGGTGTTCGTACTTCGTGTGGAACAGCTTGCGCAAATATTTGATTCTCTTTTACGGTGTCTGCAATCGAACTCGCCATAATATTAAAACTATGTGCTAGGGTATTTATCGGCTTTGATAATTGCTCATTCGCTCGAACATCTAATTTTCCAGTTCCAAAGGTTTGAGTTGTAGAAACTAAACTATTAATTTGCTTTTGCAGTTGCCGTAATGGCCAGTAAATTGTCAACGATATTATCAATAATAGGATAAGTATAAATAGTACAAAAACGACTTCTTCAACGCTTAAACCAATCAGGCTTTCAAACTCATCATCACTTTCATCTTCAATATTTTCGCCACGCTCTCGGTCAGCAATGATTAACTTTGCTTGTAATTTAGTCATAATATAAACAGCAAGTAACCTACCTTCTTCAAGCTCAAAGGTAGGTATTCCCTGAACATTTTCAATAAAGCGACAATTACTACATGCAGGTTCACTCTCACCCAATGGTAACCAGTGGATTATAAAGTCATCCGAGAATGGAATTTCTAATGAAGTGTTATTAACATTTATTACATTGTTTTGTTCTATTTGCTGATTAATCTCACTGTATATGTACCTTGTATCTCGAACAAAATCATTAAGCGAGTCCTGCTCCATAATATCTTCAACAACATATTGTGTTAACGCAAAACTAAAGATTATCGCTGCCAATATACTGATATAAAGGCGTGTAAAAAAAGATAATGTAAGTAAACGAGAAAAATTAGCCATTGAGCAACATATATCCTTTATTTCTTACTGTAGTAATTATTTTGTAGGGCACTTTGTCATCATTAAGCTTCTTTCTAAGTGCAGATATTCGCATATCGATTGAACGATCATTAAAGTCATAGTCAATGCCTCTAAGCGCTTTACAACAATCATCTCGAGATACTATTTTCCCCGCATTGTTATCCAGCCAATGCAGCATTTCATATTCCGAATCAGTTAACATTAGCAATTCGCCATCAAGAAAAACTTCCCTATTGATGGTGTTAATATGCAATTTGCTGTTTGAAGGGCTTGTTGGTTTAACGTTTAAAATACTAGAGCGCCGAATTAGCGCCTCAATTCTCGCAACTAATATATGTGGTTTTAATGGTTTATTTAAAAAATCATCGGCGCCAAATTTTAACAAACTCACTTCACTGACATCATCATCACAGGCAGTTAACACTAAAATAGGGCCTTGATAAAACAAACGTGCTTGCTTACAAATATCAAAACCACTCAACCCTGGTAGCATTAAATCTAAAATCACTAAATCAGGACGGTAACTTTTAATCGCTGCTAATGCTTCTCCACCATCGTTAATGACTTTACTTTCAAAGCCTTCAGCTTCTAAATACATCGCTGTTAATCGCGATATTTCAGCGTCATCTTCAATAATCAGTATTTTCATGTTATCGCCACCACCTCATTTTTACTTTAAATAAGGGATATTCGTCACTCAAGCTAACAAATATCCTTAACTCATTTATAAACTACTCACGTCTATTGTGGTATCTGAAAATGTCATCTTTTCAACAGCTGTTAGTGAGTTCACGCCATCGCGGTTATCTTGCATGTCTTGTACTGTCACCACGCCGTTTTCTTTAGTGATGGTGTATTCAGCAGAAGCTCCTGAAAATGTCACCGTATTGACTCCAGCATTGCCAGTCACATTATTATCTAATTGATTAATAATGACATTACTGTCGTTAGCCCCCGTTAAGGTAATATCTTTTAAATATTGTGAGTGATGTGTGTATTTCACATTAGCATTAAATACTAAGCTAAAGTCACCAACAAAGCTTTCATCGATACGAGCATTATAAGTTACATACGGATGGAAAAACTTATTATCAACAAGTGTCGCACCTTGTGGGTCTTTACTCGCAATATCATTGCGCACTTTAGCAACGTACAAGCCATTCATACCGTGCGTGCTACTTTCAGTATCTGCTCCCCATAAGCCATAATAAACATCAATAAGTGCTGCTAGGTATTCTTGGCTTAAGCTGTTTTCTGCGGTTAATTCAGCGATCCAATCTGTAGCACCTATACCCCATAAATTAGCTGCTGAAGCATTAACTTGCGCGGCTCTAATTTCATTTTGAAAATCAGCTTGTGCGCCAATAAATGTAGGGTTTTGATCAACACCTATGCCAAAATCATGCACCATATGTAGAATTTCTTCGTAAGATGCATCACGGTGGTTATAGTCCTGGTTAACGTACCAGCTATGCCCCTCAACTTGCATTTCGCCATAATATAGCGGTTGTCCATCCAATTCAGCTGCTGCATTGGTACCATCATCAACGCCGTTTAATAGCAATAATACCGCATTATTTTCAGCCATTTTATTGGCAATAGCACTTTTATCTGCGCCATATAATGAACCAGGATAATTAGTTAAAAAGTGCAGCAAAATAGCACGAGAGCGAACAATTTGGTTATCTAACACGCCGTCTTGCGCCACAATATGAATAACGCCACCATTGGGTGTATCTACTTTGGTATAGCGATCAAATTTTAATGCCGCGGTATAAGTGCCTTTAAGTGTTTCGGGCACTGCAGATATACCTAAATCATTTGGTGCTGGCGTAGGAGTAGGCACAGGAACTGGAATCGGCGTGGAAGTCATTTTTTTAGAGCTACCACCGCATGCACTAAGAGCGCCAATAATCATCGTACTAATGACAATATTTCTATAATTCATGATATTTAACCTTACTGTTTAATTATTATAAGCAGTGTATAAAACCATGATGCTAATGTTTGTAAGGCTAAGTAAGCATAAAGCCTTGAATCTATAAAAATACGACGCGTGGTAAATGCTTCAGCCATAAATTAACATGTCACCTTGAATTTAAGAGGTTGCACTCAGCTTACAAACGCTTACTTGAAAACCTTTCGTGACCTGTTGTCGATCTAAAAAACTTATACCTATAATTAATTCATTGCAAACGCTGCCGACATTTTTAACTGAGAAATAAGTGCTTTAGCCATTGGTGCAGCAGATGCTGGATTTTGTCCAGTGACTACACGCTTATCAACAACAATATGAACTTGTCCTTTAGCTTTCGCGCTGTACTTACCAGCAAATTCCGTTAATTTATCTTCCAACAAAAATGGATAATTTCTTCTCGCCCAACTGCCTTCTTCAATATTGGCTTTTCCGGTCACTTCTTTATTGGCGATAAGTCGCGTGCCATTAGATAGCATTACATTAATCAATGCTGCGGGGCCATGACAATCTGCAGCAACAATTCCCCCTGCTTCATAAATTTCTCGCGTCACTTTATGTGCATCAGCGTTATCAACTAAATCAAACATTGGGCCAGCACCGCCGGCAAAGTAAATTGCACGATAGTTTTTACTATTTAGCTCTGATAATGGAATACTTTGCTGCAATTGTGCTTTCAAGGACGAGCGATCAAGCCACAACGATTGCTGTTTTGATAGACGACCTCGTGCTGCACCTTTTCCACCTTTTGGGCTTGCTATGTCTATTTTGAAACCCGCTTCAGCCAATAGTTGATATGGCTCTAGTACTTCAGGTAACCAGAAACCATTTTCGTGACTTGAAACCACGATAAGTACGCGTTCACCATGAGCTGATTTTATTGATGTCGGCGGGCTAGCAACTGCATTATTCAGAACTAACCAAACTAAGAGCAGTAATGAACTCATTATCTTTTGCATAATAAATTTATTTTTTCCGTTAATTTATTTGAATAGCTAAGATAAATAACAAAAGGCTAAAAGAAATGAACAAATGAGGAATTATGATGAAAAACTTATGACCTAGCTATGACCAACTGTAAAATCAAGTGTTTAGCAGAAAAATAGCGATGATGTTTTTACTTATTTTGTTACCAAAATAGATCGAGTGATAAAGATTTTCCACTTACGAAGTCACCAAAAGTGCAGTACTATATTTGCGCTAACAATAAAAATAACATGCAAGGAGCCGCGTTGCGCTATCTTCAGTTCAATGAGCTTTACATCGATACCGATAATCAACTACTTATTAAGTCAGGTGAAAAAATAGCACTGGCGCCAAAAGTTTATGACCTGCTGGTATTTTTCTGTTTAAACCAACACAGAGTCATTAGTAAAGATGAATTGATGGAGCAAGTGTGGAGTGGCACTATTGTTACCGAAAATGCCATTAGTCGTACGCTAGTAAAAGTCAGAAAAGTATTAGACGACGATCCTAAGAGTCCTGAATTTATCATTACAGTACCCCGCAAAGGCTACCGAATGGTTGTCGACTTTACAGCGACAGAGCACATAGCACTAACTGATAACGATAAACGACAAAACACGGATGAAACACAAGACACTCCAACCTTACACCATGCAGCAAGTGATAAACACGGTTATCAACCCTTATGGGGAAAAGACTCTGCTTTCAAAGTGATAATTTTAACGATAGTGTTGCTATCACTTAGCCTATTTTTTTATTCTAGCGATTTTCAAGCGACCAAAAAAATCACCACTAAACAGATAGAACCTTTAACACGAAAGATAGGTGAAGAGGTTTATCCTGCAGTTTCTCCTGATTTAACGAAATTAGCCTATACCAAACAAGGTAAAGGACAACGTGATCATATTAATATTGAAGATTTAAAGAACAAAACTATCAAAAGTATTACTCATTCGAGAGCAGATTTGTCGAAGCCAGTTTGGTCACCCACTGAAAGTAAACTCGCTTTTTTATATCAACACAACCATGTTTGTATGATTTATTCAGCTGAGTTAGATGATATAAAGAACAAAGATTCATGGCAAAAGGTCAGTGAATGCAGTGCAGATAGCAGCCCACATTTTGTCTATTCTCCTGATGGCCGTCATTTGTATTTCAATGACCGACAATCTAAAACCAATGGCTATCAAGTATTTCGTGTTGATTTAACTAATTTACAAAAAGATATTATCAATCAGCCAATTACCAGTGGCCAAGGTAACTATTCTTTTGATATATCTCCCGATGGCGCACGTTTGGTGATACTAAACAGTGAGTTCGCACCACAAACACGTATTTATACTTTAGATATTGCCAGCACTAAACTAAGTCAAACGGCAAAATTACCCTATTTAATGCGGTCTGTGAATTGGCATCATGATAATGAGACTATCGTACATCCATCACCTCATCCTGCTTATGCTTTATGGCAAAGTAATTTAGCCGGTGAAACACTTGCTGTCGTGGCGAGTAATACTTCTCGAGTCAAACATGTCTCAAGAATAAATAATGGCGCTGATTTTAGTTTTGTTTCTTATTTACTCAACCGAGACCTATTTTACCAAACCGCTAAGCAAGTTCAAAATACGCAGGAAACTGTAGCCTCATTCCCGCTTGATAACTCATCGGTGATGGATTATTTACCGACCTTGGCAAACCATTCCAACCAGTATGCCTTTGTCTCTAAACGCACCACTAAGGCCGAAGTGTATGTCGCGACTATTAATGCCAATAGCGTAGAAAAAGCACAACAGTTAACCTTTTTTAATAACCCGGTAAAAATTTATCATCTAGCTTTTTCTCCTAACGATAGCCAGCTTGCTATTTTGGCTGACAATCAAATTTTCGTCGTTAATACCAAGAGCCATAAAATTAAGCAGTTACCACTTGAAAACACAGCAGTCAGTGGTTTGAGTTGGCGAGATGAAGACACTTTACTTTTTTCAACTGTTAAAAATAATGACTGGTATTTCATGCAATATCAAATTGATAGCCAGCAGCTATCATCGTTACCAATAGGTTATCAGGGCGGCATTTACTCAAGCGTAGATCAACATTATTATCTTATATCTGATGATAGCGGACAAATTATGAAGTTTAAAAGCCTCACTGAGCCGCCGATTGCAACAGAGCTCATTTGTAGCCCTAGCTTTATCAATCGCAAGATCAATTTACACCTATCAGGTAGCGCTATCGTATGCCAAAGCCCTGCCGCTAAAAACGAGTTACTTGCCTACAGCATTAATCAACCGCCCGAATATCAAGATGCTTGGTTTTCTCACTTAACAAAAAATGATTTCGACAGTAATGATGCAGGGATCATATACACAAAAATGAGCCAATCCGTCGCTGATATCATGCGAACAGTTAGTCAGTAATCAATATTCATTTAACAATCACGTCAATTAAAAAAACCAACCTTTTGATTTTAAACAGTTAAAGTTATGACCATATTGATGGTCATAACTTTTTCATTATCATTCACGCTTAAATCCTCCTTTGTTCCTTCTTTCACAAAGTAAATCCATGACACTGCACTCAACATTAAACCAGCAGGTGTCATCATGGACAAACCCGTTAGTAAGAAAGCATCAAAGAACAATTCTAAAAAAATCTTAGCAATATTAATCGCCTGTGGTGTCATTGGTGCAGTTTACGCGGTAAACAATACAACAAATACGACGGGTAAAACTTATAACGTAGCCACGCAAAACTTAGTTATTAGTAACGTAGCGCAAGCACAGTTTGCTGAGTTTTTACCTTTACGCGGTGTTGTTGAACCAGAAGATACTATTTTTATTGATGCGATTGACGGTGGTCGTGTTGAAGAAGTATTCATTCAAGAAGGTGCCATTGTTGATAAAGGCCAAAAGATCCTAAAGCTAAGCAATACTAACCTCCAGCTCAATGTACTAGCACGTGAAGCAGAAGTGTCAGAGCAAATTAATAATATGCGTAATACGCGCTTAGCATTAGAACAAAACCAGCTAAAGCTAAAACGTGATGTTATCGAACTAGATTTCGAAGTACTGAGATTAGAAAAAAGATTTGCGCGTAATAAAACACTTATTGCCAAAAAGCTCATTTCTACACAAGCATTTGAAGATGTACAAGACGAATTAGCATTTCAATTAAAGTACCGTGAAACCGTCAAAGAAAGCCAAGAAAAAGAAGCGCTTTTACAAACACAGCAACTTGAGCAGTTGGCGCAAAGTATCAAAACCTTAGAAAGTAATTTATCTATATCTAGAGCAAGCTTAGATAAGTTAGTGATCCGTGCACCAAGTGCTGGGCAATTAACTTTTCTAGATGCCAAAGTCGGTGAATCTAAACGTAACGGTGAACGTTTAGGTCAGGTTGATTTGATTGAACAATATAAGGTCAGTGCTCAAGTTGATGAGTTTTATATTAGCCGAGTTACTAAAGCTCAAACAGCAAGCTTTACACTAAATCAAGAAAGCCATCAGTTAACCATTACTAAAGTTTATCCCGGCATCGACAACGGAAAATTCAAAGTCGACTTTTTACTATCCGATACAAGCTCAGTCAAAAAACTAAGACTTGGCCAAAGCCTACAATTAAAATTCAGCTTATCTTCAAGTGAATCAAAACTGCAAATCGCCAACGGTGGTTTTATGCAAAATACGGCGGGTAGTTGGGCATTTGTTGTTGACTCATCTAGCAACACAGCGACTAAACGTAGCATTCGACTTGGCCGTAAAAATCCACAGGCTATTGAGGTGATTTCTGGTCTACAAGCAGGTGAACAAGTTATTACCTCATCATATGCCAGTTTTGCTGATGCCGAACAACTCAATTTATCAACAACAAACTAACGCTGAACCAACAAACCAAGCAACTTATTAAAATAAAAATTTAAGGAAGGAAAATGATCACATTTAATAATATTAGCCGTTCATTTATCGGTGACGAAGTAGAAACAGTTGCCATTGACAACATGAGTTTAACTATTAACAAAGGTGAGTTTTTATCCATACTGGGGCCATCTGGCTGTGGCAAATCGACGTTACTTAACGTACTAGGCATGTTGGATAGTATCGATCAAGGTGGCTTCAGTTTTATTGGACATCAAGTTGACCAATGCAGTGAAAAGCAAAGAGCAGAACTACGCAAACAACACATAGGGTTTATTTTTCAGAGCTTTAACTTAATCGATGAACTAACAGTAGAGCAGAATATTGAACTGCCACTTTATTACCACAAGGTGCCAAAAGAAGAACGTAAACGCTTAGTCGAAAAAGTATTACAACGGGTAGACATTGCGCATCGACGTAAGCATTTACCGGCAAAATTATCTGGCGGACAACAGCAGCGAGTTGCCATTGCTAGGGCAATCGTAACACAACCAGATTTAATCCTAGCTGATGAGCCAACAGGTAACTTGGATTCAAAAAATTCTGAACAAGTCATGGGACTCTTGCAAGAACTCAACCAAGAAGGTTCCACTATCGTTATGGTAACGCATGCGCCAGAACATGTTTGCTACGGCACTCGTGTATTAGAATTACTGGACGGTAAAGTGCTAAAAGATGAAGCCATTCAACAAGAGACACTCGCTGCGGATTTAACGGAGGTGGCTTGTGGTTAAGTTATTATTTATTGTCGCTTGGCGCAATTTTTACCGAGACAAATTAACCAGTTTGATTCAACTATCTGGTTTAGTCATTGGTATCGCTTGTTTTGTTTTAATTCAACTTTATGTTGATCATCAAAAAAGTTTTAACAGTCAATTTACCGCAGCGAAAGAAATTTATCGTATTAACCTTATTCGTGATGAGAATAAACCACAAGCCGCAACACCATTAAGACTATCGAAAGAATTAACCAGCAATTTTCAACAAATTAGTGACGCAACTCGAGTATCTGATGGTGGTGTTTCAGTAAAACACTTACAAAATGTTTATGCTGAAAAGAGCCTGTTTGTTGATCGCAATTACTTTGAGTTTTTTGACTTTGAACTCATTGAAGGCGACATACTAACCGCACTAAATGCCCCTGACAGCTTCATATTGCATGAAGATACGGCGGTGAAATACTTTAGTCGTAGCCAAGGAATTATTGGAAAACGCTTAACAATTAATGGTAAAGAGCATCAGGTAACGGGGGTTATTAAAAAAAGTAACACTCCTCATACTATGCCACTAACACTAATATTACCGATTGAAAGCTATTTCAGCTTATTGCCCAGTCAAGCATGGCAAGAACGCTGGAATTATAACGCTACGGTTACTTTTGCTAAAATCGATAATGAGTCGGATATAGATAACTTAACTCGATTAGTAAGCGATTATTATGATCTACGGGCAAAAGGCTCATCGTCATTTAAAACTAATAGAGTGGTAATAGAGCCACTGTTAGATATCTATTTAAACAATGTCACTACCTACAGTTTAAAGCCGCCAGGAAGTGCCGTTATGGTGACCATATTCAGCGTTATATCTATCATGATTTTACTACTTGCTTGTGTCAACTTCACTAATTTGTCTACCGCGGCGGCAATGCGCAGAGGTAAAGATGTTGGGGTACGTAAAGCCTTAGGAGCAAGTAAAAATCAATTGATCACACAGTACTTAGTAGAAGCCATTTTATTAACCGGTTTAGCGACACTAATAGCCGTACTGACAGTAGAACTCGCACTGCCAGCATTTAATACCCTGATGAATGCTGAAATTAGCCTAACGTTTTCTTTGCTATTTATTGCTCAACTATTCGGTTTAGCTATTTTTGTTGGCATTGCGGCAGGAAGTTATCCCGCTTTCTATCTAAGTAACTTATCACCCGCACACGTGTTAAAAGGTTTAGTAGCAAGCTCAAAGTCAGGAGTTCTAATACGTCAATCGCTGATCGTACTACAGTTTGGCATTGCGGCATTTTTAGTAGTCACTAGTTTAATTGTTAATTGGCAAATGCAGCATGTGAAAAATATGCCGCTGGGCTTTGAGCGTGAGAATGTCATTATTGTCAGTCGAGGCGCAGATATATTTAATGCCTTCAAAGCACAAGCGGTTAGACATCCCGATGTTATTTCTACAACAATGTCGCATACCGTACCAACAAAACCAACAAGAACGTCAAATGTTGTTAGACCTAGTAATGACATTACTAATGAAATTTGGGTGGGTAGTAATCCCGTAAGTTTTGATTTTTTCCAAACATTTGGTATTAAGTTGCTATCGGGACGTGATTTCTCTAAAGCCAATATTAATGATATTTATGAAGAAAATAAAAATGATTGGCCGGCATCAACAGGTAAACTAATCCTTAATCAATCACTGGCAACCACATTAGGCTGGAGCCCCGAAGAAGCTATCGACCAAATGGTAACTTTAGGTGGCGGCGGCGGTGACGGGTTGCATAATCACCAAATTATCGCGGTCGTTGAAGATAGCCATTATATCAATGCAAAAAATGCTATCCCGCCGATGATTTACGTACTTTCGGGACAACCTCAAGATTTATCTCTACGTTGGACAGCGATTAGATTTAAAGCTGGCACGAGCTTGCAATCCATTAAAGATATGGAACAAGTTTGGTTAGGATTAAATGGTAGCTTAGCCTTCAAATATGACTGGTTAACTGATTTATTTTCTGCTTCATATCGCAATGAAAATCAGCAAACAAGTTTACTTAACGTTTTCACCTTTTTAGCCATCGCAGTAACAGCAATTGGCTTGTTTGGACTAGCAGCATTTAATACTCAACGACGAGTTAAGGAAATAGCGGTGCGCAAAGTATTAGGCGCAAGTACAGCACAGCTATGCTTTATGTTAGTAAATCAATTCTCAAGTTTAGTCGTCTTAGCGAATGTAATAGCACTCCCTGTTGCCTATTTCCTGATGAGAGATTGGCTAAATGGTTTTATTTATCGCATTGATATGCCCTATAGCGCATACCTGCTCAGTGCATTGTTTAGCTTAATCATTGCTTACGTCACCGTTATGGTTATCGCGGTTAAAGCCGCATCAGCCAAACCCGTTGACTCGCTTTCATGTGAATAATTAACAAGGCGCAATAGCCCTAAAACGTAATTCAATCATTTTAGGGCTAGCGACACAAAACAATCATTAGAGATCACCATGATAAAGATTAAGATAATGAAAATAGCATATCGCAAAGTATTACTACCATTCACATTAACAGCTTTACTTTGCTCAACCTTTGCTGCCTCAGCAAGCAAATTTCCTGTAACAAAAAGCAATAAGCCAATGGTCATGGCTGATAAGTTTACTTTCCAATCAAGCATTTTGAATGAAGTGAGAACTTTCTATGTTCATCTACCTACTGGCTATTCAAATCAAGGTAATAAATACCCTGTACTTTATATTCCAGATGGCAAAAGAAAAATGCGAAAAACCGTTGCTATTACCGATGATTTGGCCGATTTCTCTCGACGTATACCAAAAATGATCGTAGTAGGTATTGAAACTAACAAAAATCGAACGGCTGATTTAAGTGCCTTAGCAAGCTCAAAAGCATTCCTAAATTTTATCACTACAGAGTTGAAACCCTATATAGAAAAGACCTATGCAACGAATGGTGAAAACTTACTCATGGGTAGTTCTATGGGCGGTGAATTTGTTGTTCGAGCACTTTTCGAACAACCCGAAGAATTTGATGGCTACTTTTCCATTAGCCCAAGTATTTACTACAGTGACTTTCAGCTGGTAGAAAAAGCCAATGAGCTTTCTAAGAGTAAAAAAGCGATTAATAAAAAACTCTATCTCAGTGTTGCCAATGAAGGTTGGAACCAAGGCGTAGAAGAGTTGGTTTATCATTTAAAAAAGCAACCAATACAAGAGCTAAAATGGCAATTTAGTAAACATGAAGAAGAGTCTCATGGCTCTATTTCTATGGGACAAGCTTATAACAATATTATGCTTCATGGGCGACGCCACATTTTAAAAACACGCTCGATTTTGAAAGAAAGGGTGGGATAGAGGGGTTAAAAATACAATATGCTCAACGAACACCTTCGATTATTCCTATTGGCGTATTAGACCATATGGCTTTGCTTTATGTTGATCAACAACAAAATGATGAAGCAATAGAACTTTCATTACTCAGTGTTAAAGAGCACCCAACTTCAGGTCGAGCATTACGCAACTTAGCTCATGTTTATGAAAAACTGGCCATGCCAAAACACGCATTATCGGCTTATGAGCAGGCACTAGCTACAGCGATTAAAAACCACCATAGAGCTAGCAGTATTGCATCACACAGAAAAACGCTAGCTAACTATAAGGCTAAAATAAATTTACATTAAAAACTGTTTAGAACAGAACCATAGTATTAACGTAATCTTGGAGTAACTTTACATGACAAACATATTTACCGTAGCGAAAAATCAGATCAAAAAAGCAATACAAACGAAAAACCGCACTGTTTTATACTTTTGCTTTTACCTATTATTGACCGGACAAGCCCAGGCTTCTTCTTGCTTTGATGGTCATACATTAGAGCCTAACTTCATCGCATTAGCCACTGATAGTAAAAGTTCTTTAGCAAGCTGGTATCAAAAGGTATTTGCACTTGAAACAGTGAAAGAATTTACTTTTCCTGATGGCAGTGTCACCGGAAAATTAATGAGAAGAGGCGAGTTTGTTGTTGAAATATTTGCCAGAAAAGAACTATTCGATAGACTTGATTATCAACGTTTATCTTCAGCCGAACACTGGCGTGGTGTGATGAAATTTGGCTTTTATACTGATGCAAAGCTGCCAAAACTAAAGCAGTGTTTGATCAGTAAAGGAGTAAAGGCTGGCCGTATTTATAAAGATGAAAATTTACAAGTCGATCTGTTGCAAGTAGTCGATCCTGAAAATAATACTTTAGAAATTATTCAGCGCCAAACGAATTAATTTCGCTGAGCATTTATCACTGACGCTTAGTTTTTTTTGAAAACACGTTTTGCTACACCTTTATTAAGGGCTAATCACTTGAATTATCTCTTTTCATAACCACTTCTTGTTGGAGACTAAAATCCTGAGATCACATAATGAACGATAACAGCCAAGCCATAATTCAGCCTATTTCAGGTGATAGTTCTACGAAAAAGAAGCCAAAAGCATTCACCAGCCTGTTACCTATTTTCGCTTTTATCAAGCCTTACAAACTCATGCTAGCGTTAGCATTATTGGCTTTACTAGTCACTGCAGCAGTTAATTTGTCTTTAGGGCAAGGAGTGAAATTTGTTATCGATAGTGGCTTTATTGCTGGTTCAGTTGAGCAATTACAATCTGCTATTTTAGTATTAATCGCGTTAATTAGTTTATTGGCAATTGGCACCTTTAGCCGTTTTTATTTGATGTCGTGGCTAGGTGAGCGTGTCAGCGCAGACATTCGTAAAGCCGTGTTCAATCGCATTGTAACTTTGCATCCTAGTTATTTTGAAGAAAATCGTAGCGGTGAGCTAATGTCGCGCTTAACCACTGACACGGCATTATTACAGTCAATTATTGGTTCATCTTTTTCGATGGCACTTCGCAGCATATTAATGTTAATCGGCGGATTAATAATGCTAATGGTGACTAACTTTAAGCTAACGCTTTTTGTTATTTTTTCAGTGCCTATTATTTTAGTTCCGATGATGATTTATGGTCGTAAAGTCAGAAAATTAGCAGCAAGTTCGCAAGACGCTATTGCTGATGTTGGCACTTATGCTGGTGAAATAATTCAAAATATCAAAGTCGTGCAAAGCTACACTCATGAAGTAAAAGAACAACATGCTTTTGCTGATGAAGTAGAAAAGGCTTTTACTGTTGCCAAACGACGAGTAAAACAACGCTCATTTCTTATCGCTATCGTTATTTTTTTAACCTTTGGTGCAATTAGCGGCATGTTATGGGTAGGTGGCATGGATGTTTTACAAGGTGAAATGAGCGGCGGTGAATTAGGCGCATTTGTTTTTTACGCCATCATGGTCGCTATGTCTGTTGCTACGGTTGCGGAAGTATACGGTGAATTACAACGAGCAGCCGGCTCTGCAACTCGGTTGCTAGAGTTGCTTGAAATTGAAAGTGACATCAACGAATTAGAAAACCCACAAGTGCTAAAAAATAACACACAATCGGTGATCACATTTAAAGACGTTGAGTTTTGTTACCCGTCACGTCCTGAAAGTGCTGCACTTAAGGATATAAATTTAACCATACCGGCAGGGAAAATTGTTGCCTTAGTGGGCCCGTCTGGCGCGGGAAAAACAACATTATTTGAATTGTTGCAACGGTTTTATGATCCGCAAAAAGGCAACATTAGCTTTAATAATTCTGATATTACTCAACTAAAATTAACTGACTTACGACAAACCATGGGCATGGTGCCACAACACCCAATATTATTCAGTTCTGATGTTTGGCACAATATTCGTTATGGTAAACCCGATGCAACAGATGAAGAAGTTATTAGCGCCGCCAAAAGAGCACATGCTCATGACTTTATTGAGCAATTACCCGAAGGTTACGGCAGTTTCTTAGGTGAACAAGGCGTGCGTTTGTCAGGTGGACAAAAACAACGTATTGCTATCGCTCGTGCTATTTTGAAAGATCCCAACGTTTTATTGCTTGATGAAGCAACCAGTGCCCTAGATGCTCAAAGTGAATATCATGTACAGGCAGCACTGGATGAATTAATGACTAACAGAACAACATTAATTATTGCGCACCGACTAGCGACAGTCATTCATGCTGATGTAATCGTGGTAATGGACCAAGGGAAGGTTATTGATACCGGGGATCATAAATCACTGTTACAAAGCTCTAAATTATATCAACGACTTTGCGAATTACAGTTTGATAAAGCAAATGAAGAAACTCACTAATCAGTTTCTTCAACACAAACATCTCCATCTAGGGCTTTTTTCTCTAGATGTACAACGTAACGCTGGGCTAAATTGGCCCCTAAACGATAGCCTAAATAGCTAGCAATGAACCAAATGGCTACATTTTCCATATCAAATACATCAGGCCAATAGCTAAACCATAATAATGCTTTGAGCATATTGATAAAAGATTCGATGATAATGCCTAAAATGGCATTAAAAGAGAGTAAATTGAGAAATGATTGCCAACCGGTTGCATGAATTAAAAACTGCACTGTTTGATCTAATTCAATATAAATAAAGGTTAATAATGCGACCAAGCCATAAAAGCCACCACCAAAAGTCATCCATTTAGAGTGGAGAAACAACAAGCTTTTTTTGTTAGCTTTGGATAATTTTCTTTCGGGATTTTTTTTATCTTTAAAAGCATCTCGAATAGTAATATCAGATGTAAGGTAGCCTTTGTTGTAGGCATAATAGACCATTAAAAATGTGAATACTTGTACTGGTAATCCTGCGTAAAAAATGGCTTTAATTAAATCCATATTCGTTCGTTACATCCTTATTCAATAATCACTTTATGCCGTCCTAAAGCAACAAAACCATTCATTTTTCAGTTACCGCTAATCGCTCTGTGCTGTATTAAAGCTTTGTTATATTATAACTTTAAAATTAACGGCCTCATTGTATACTCTATCTTTGAATAACAATTCTATGTAAAAAGGTCTAATTGTTACAACAATAAAAAATTGAGTGAATTATGTCTAATAAATATAAGCTTTATGGTGCACCTTTTTCATTATACACAGGCAAAGCGCGTGCTTACCTGATTAATAAACGCTTGCCATATGAAGAAGTGTTTTCTTCATTTAAAGTTTATAAAAAAGTTATCATTCCTCATACCGGTGTGCGCTTTATTCCTGTTGTTAAAACACCGCAAGACGAATACATTCAAGACACATCAGTTATTATCGATACCATTGAAAAGCGTCATCCCGACAACCCACTTATACCATCGGCACCTAAACAAAAACTAGTCTCTCATTTATTGGAAATTTGGGCCGACGAATGGCTATTAATACCGGCAATGCATTACCGTTGGAATAAAGCTAACTTCCCCTTTATTTACGAGGAATTCGGCAGTATTGTTTTTCCCAGAATGCCAGCGATAATTCGTGCTTTTGTGGGTAAAAAGCTAGGCAATAAGTTCAAAGGTTTTGTACCTATTCTGGGAATAAAGCCAGCAACAATACCCGCCATCGAAGACTGGTACGAGAATCATGTTTTGCGCTATTTAGAGCTACACTTTTCAACTAATAAATACTTACTAGGAGCGAAACCAAGCTTAGGTGATGTTAGTTTAATGGGACCACTTTATGCACACCTTTATAGAGATCCCGCATCCGGTAAAATAATGAAAAAAATAGCGCCTAATGTTGTCAAATGGGTAGAGCGAATGAACACCCCAAATGCACAACATGGTGAATGGCTTCACGATGATGAAATTCCAGAAACGCTTTACCCACTTTTACAGCGCATGTTTACAGAGTTTTGGCCAGTATTAGAAAGTACCGTTGAACAATTATCACTATGGCAGCAACAAAACCCAACAGTAACTGAAATACCAAGGTCTATAGGTCAACATACTTTTTCAATAGGCGATGTGAAAGAGCAAAGGGCGATTATGCCTTTTCATCAATGGAAGCTACAACGAGTATTAGATTGTTATAATAATATTGATACGGAATGCAAAGTTTCCATGGATGAAATGCTATTGAAATTTGAGGGCAAGCAGGCCATGCAACTCAAAATACCTAAACGCTTAAATCGTGTAAACAATAAACTCGTTTTTGGTTGAGCTGAGCCACACTTTTATGTGTTTAGGATAATGTTATTTTATGGCAACCTACTGCATACTTTCCGACAGTGAACGACTTAGAAAACCTGATAAAAAATAACTAAAAAGGCAGTAAACCTAGTTTACTGCCTTGCTATGTAATCACTTTAAAGTGTGCTTATAAGCGCAACTTGATTTACGCCTTACGACGCAAGATTAAACCTAAAGCACCTAATGCAAATAGCACAGCTGTTGCAGGTTCAGGAACAGATGCTGCAGCCTTTAAAGCATTTGAAGACAATATAGAGGTTTCTTGCGTTAAATGGTTAGTAAATTGAACAGTACTTAAACCATCGCAACACTTTTCAGCAAAGAATAAGTCGATATTATGTTGCCCTTGTGTAAAGTCGAAAGTATCTAAACTAAACACATCTGAATTTTTCCAATTTCTAGCCCACCAAAGATCATCTGTTCTATCGACAATAAGATTACCATCAACAAATAGTTCGGCGCCAAAGCCCGCGTCTAAACCAAAATCAAAACTCCAGAAACCTTGCTCTGCAACATCAAAGTTAATGTTTAAGTGCCCAATACGATTTCGGCCGATATCAATCAGCGTAAATTCATCAATGTTGCGCGAATTTACTTGGTTAGTGTTTGAAAACCAAGATGCTTGTAAATCATTTGTTATCGATGATCCAGTTAAGCTTTTGGTATCAAAAGTGATCAACCCGGCATGTGAAAATTGACTTATCGTCAATGAAATTACAATAAAAATGCTTGCGATAAATTTACTCATATTACACCTCTAATATTCGTCTAAAGACTACTTATTATGGGGTAATGCTACATTGGCAATAAGCTAAAAAATATGGCTAAACTGTCCAACAGTACAAAAAACAAACTTTTTTAGTAAACCTTTCAAGCTTCATAGATCATTACAAGTTTGAGATACTGAGAAAGTTGGTATCTGATGATATACCTGCCAATAAGTCACCTTTGACTTATTGGCAGGTAAGATAGCGAGCTTAGAAGACAGTAATAACTGCGTTTATCGAATCAAAGCTTACTCATCTTGAAGATTATTCTGAAAAAGCAAAAGGAATTGGCGTGGACTTCGAATGACTCTTTGGACTCTGTAAAAAAACACAAGAAGAGTTGAAAAGTGATCTAAACGAGATCGGGGATTTAATAACAACCGAAAATTAATATTTTATTGAATGACAAAATAAAATATTAATCAGATACTTGGATAAAGTATGTATATTATTACGTTGATATTAAAAAAATAAAAATATTTATGAACAAAAATATATTAGTTATAGAAGATGAATCCAGTATTGCTGACAATGTTTGTTATTCACTAAAGCAAGATGGGTTTAATCCTACTTGGGTTACTCTGGGAAATGAAGGTGTTGATCTACATAAATCCGAATCAACTAACTTTGGTTTAATCATATTAGATGTAGGCCTACCAGATGTAAGCGGTTTCGAAGCCTGTAAGGAAATTCGTAAGTTTTCAGATACGCCGATTATTTTCCTTACGGCAAGAAGCGAAGAAATTGACAGAGTAGTAGGGTTGGAAATAGGTGGAGATGACTATGTGGTTAAACCTTTTAGTCCAAGAGAGTTAATTGCTCGAGTTAAAGTTATTTTGAAGAGAATAAAATACGAACCATTAGAGAAAGAATCTTTGAGCTTATTCTTTATCGATGAACCTAAACAGCAGATTTTTTTTGCTGAGCACCTGTTAAATCTTACTAGTTATGAGTTTGGTCTTATCAAAACGCTAATTAGTCAGCCTGAAAGAGTGTTCACGCGAGAGCAGCTCATGGAAAAAGTATGGAATACTCCTGAGGAGAGTTTTGACCGTGTTATAGATACACACATCAAAACTATTCGCGCAAAATTAAGAGCAATTAACCCAACTTATAACTATATTATAACCCATCGTGGTATGGGTTATAGTATTAGACTAAGTTAGTAATATGAGCTTAACCCTTAGAATATTTTTAGCCTATTTTTTTGTTGTGGTCGCAGCAGGTATTATTTTCCTCAATATTTTTATGTCAGAGCTTAAGCCTGGCATGAGACAGTCATCAGAAGATAGTTTAGTTGATACAGCCAATTTATTAGCCGAATTCGTCGCAAATGACTTTATTAAAAATCCTGATTCATTAAGCACATTCGCTCCTGTCATTGAACATTTTTTGGAACGTAAATATAAAGCAGAAATATCATCGATTAATAAGCACAGCACTAATCTAAGAATATATATAACGGATACTAATGGTATTGTGCGTTATGACTCTGCAGGTAAAGATGTTGGTCAAGATTATTCAAAATGGAATGATGTATACCTAACCCTACGAGGCCATTACGGTGCACGAAGTACAAAATCTGATCCTGACGATGAATTTAGCACAGTAATGCATATTGCGGCACCTATCATGAAAGAGCAGGATATTATTGGCGTCTTAACGGTCGCTAAGCCTAACTTTGCTGTTCAACCCTTTATTGATATTGCTTATCAGAAGGTATTTCAGCAAGGGCTATTGCTGGTTATTTTATCGTTAGGCGTTGCATTAACTATTGCCTATTTACTGACCCGCTCAATTCGCAAATTAGTAATTTATGCTGACAATATTAGCCATGGTGAAGTGGTTCAATTACCAAAAGTTTACGAGTCTGAACTATCTAACTTGGCATCTTCTATTGAAAACATGCGTACTGAATTAGAAGGAAAGGAGTACGTTGAAAAATATGTTTATGCGTTAACTCATGAGCTTAAAAGCCCAATAGCGGCAATTAAAGGTGCTAGCGAGTTGCTATCACCTACCATGCCAGAAGCCGACCAAGAAAAATTCATCTCGAATATTGATAAAGAAACCCATCGTATGGACATTATGGTGGACCGCTTGCTCGCCTTAGTTACCGTTGAAAAACAAGGCCAATTAGAAGTGATAGAACATGTTGATATTGAACAAATATGTCAAAGTGTTGTTAAGAGCAAGCAAATACAATTAAACGCGAAAAATCTAGAGGTTAAATTTGAATCTGCTTGTCGTACTGAAGCTCAAGGAGATAGTTTTCTCTTAACACAAGCGGTCGATAATTTGCTTCAAAATGCTATTGATTTTGCCAATGCCCAGAGTGAAATTAGTTTTTCTATTACAAGAGAAGATAAACTAATAGTTTCGATAAGCGATCAAGGCGCATATATACCTGAATACGCGATCACAAAAATTTTTGAACGCTTCTACTCACTACCTCGGCCTAACAGCCATTTAAAAAGTTCAGGCTTAGGCTTGTGCTTTGTTAAGCAAATAGCCTTACTTCACGGCGGCGATATTCAACTTGAAAATATTAACCAAGGAGTTAAAGCTAAGTTTTCAATAAAAATATAACTGATTGTAGTTAAACACATTCATCACATACCCGGCACATATATGAACTTTATCCTATTTAAAACAAAAAAGGAGAGTTCTTATGCAAAAAAAACTTACAATAAAAATAGTCACCATTGCCTTTATCGCTATATTTCTAATGATACCGCTAGAAATGATATCTGGAAAAATAGATGAAAGAGCATTTTATTTAGAACAAGCTAAACAAAGTGTTAGTGATAGTTGGACAGCTAGCCAAGTAGTTTTACCTACCTTACTGGTACTTCCTTATGAAATACATCGCACAGTAAGTGTGACTGATAGTGTGACGAAAAAAATAAAAACTCAGATACAAACGTCGAACGATTACAAATTGGTTGTACCAGATAAGTTAATGCTGTCTACAACAATTGATAATAGCATGAGACATAAAGGTATTTATAATGTACCCGTTTACACCTCGAAAATTCATGTTTCTGGAGTATTCAACGGTAAAAAAATCAATAAATACAAAAAGCAGATTAGCGAGCAACATGAGAAAGTTGTCTTTAAATCACCATATTTATCTGCTGTTGTTTCTGATCCTCGTGGTATTAACAGTATTCCAGTGCTTGAATGGAAAAATAAAACCTTTACGTTCAAACCGAGCAGTCGTTTACCTCAAAAGTATGCAGGTATTCATGCAAACCTACCTAGTATTAATGAAGAAGGCATAAATAACTTTTCCTACTTGCTTGAATTAAGAGGTATGGAGCAATTGTCTTTTATACCAGTAGGTTTAGAAAATGAACTTGTGGTCAAGTCATCATGGCCACACCCACAATTTGTTGGTGACTTTTTACCTACGTCCAGTGAAATATCTGCACAAGGATATTCTTCAAAGTGGCATATCAATTCATTTGCGAACAATATCGAAGATAAAGTATTAAGCTGCGAAAACAATAGCTGTGATGCACTATTTAATGGCTCATTAGGCATTAAACACATTGAAACGGTTGATGTCTATTTACAGTCTGAACGTACGGTTAAATATGGCATGTTGTTCATTGGGCTCTGCTTCATTACTTTTTTTATTTTTGAAACCTTGGTGAAATTGCCGATACACCCTATTCAATACTGTTTAGTGGGCCTAGCTAACGCCATTTTTTATTTGTTGCTCATTTCTTTATCCGAAAATATTCAGTTTGGACTTGCATACGCTATTGCAAGTTTCTGTTGTGTTGCCTTACTTATGTTTTATTTAAAACCTGTTTTAAAAGAGAAAAAGTATGCTTATATTTTTTCTAGCGTTTTAGCTGCTTTATACAGCGTGTTATACATCATTATCAATATGGAAGACTTAGCGTTAATGATGGGCTCTTTCCTAATATTTTTTGTCTTAGCAGCCATTATGTTTACTACACGCAACATAGACTGGTACCAGATGAGTAATGAATTATCCAATTCAACTGTAAATAATAACAAAAACCATGAATAGAGTAATACCGGCTTTCTTATTCTTTTTGCTATTAGCTTGGGTAATTATCCAAGCTAATTTGGGGAATAAATTAGCTTTATTTAATTTAATTGCCTTGGTTCCCTTGGGGGATAAAATATGTCATATGGTGCTTTGGGGCTTTCTTAGTGGTTTAACAATCATTGCTTTTAAACGTAAATATATAGTTTATAAAACAATAGAAGTGCCTGTAGGTGCATTAGTCGTGTTTGTATTAGCTGCTTTAGAGGAAGTCTCTCAGCTATTCTTTGTTAATCGTAATTTTGATTTATTCGATCTACTTGCTGATATTATAGGGATCTATTTATCTGTAGTGATAGTCAATTACAGAAAAAATGAGGATAAGTTAAAATCCAAGAAATAAGTAATACAATTACAATGGCATTAATTTAGCTTGGGGGTAGAAAGGGCGCTCTTATAGTTGTCAGGTTTGATCAAGTCTGACAAGTTTAAATTAAGGTCTAATGTCAGAGGATAGACAGTGTTCTATCCTCTATTTCTTTTAAGTTAACCCAAAATAACTTCCAACCATTTGTTTCATAATTTCTACTAGCTCACTGTCCATATACTGATATTCATCAGGAATATCGAGTACTTGAACATTTTTGTGGTTCAACAGTCGAGTAAATTGCGCCTTAAGCCTGTTTTTATGTTTTTCTTCCATAACAAAAATCACATCAGCCCATTGAATATCTTTGACATTTACCGTTCTCCTAGCTTTTGGACTTGTGCCAGCAGATCTGACCTTTAACTCAGGGTGGTTTTTCCAAACTTGCTCACCCGTGGGACTGCGCCATTGATTTCGACTACATATGAAAAGTATATTTGTCATTTCATCATCCTTAATTTATCTTGCGATTAAACAGCAGTGAACTTCTCACCTTTGAACGTTCTTACTGGATTACCGCGTTCTACTTCCCAATGTTGTTGCCAACGAACTTTTTCTTGCTGTGTCATTTGTTCCAATTTTGATGCTTCTAATTTTTGGAATAGCAAAGCACGGGCTAGCCGTTTATTAGCATGTTGGCTTCGTTCACTTTCAACGCGTACTGAAATACCAGTTGTAGTATGTGTTGCGCGAACCGCTGAGTCTGTTGTATTAACGTGTTGACCACCAGCACCAGACGCTCGACATGTTTGAAATGTCACACCTTTATCTAGTTGGGTTTCATTTATTTCATACATTTGACCACTGAAGAACCAGTTTTTACGTTTATGTTTAGGTCTAAATTGACTCTGACATACCCATAACATCGCACCCTGCCATGATTTAGCTAACAGCTTAGCTAAATCACTTTTAGACGAATCAAGTTGTAAAAGAGCAGACTTAAAACAACCTCGCTCTTTCATTTCTATAGCTTCGACAATATCTAACTTTATGTCTTTTTCTCGGCATTGTTTTTCAATTGTCTTTAACGCTAAGCCAACAGCTTTGCTGCATTCAATAGGACCTTGGCCTGCTGATAGTTGCAGTAATATCATGATGAACAATCTCCATTTGTTTTAAAAGTCAAAACAGGGCGTAGCTTTGCTACCACTTCAACTAATCCAGCATCAACCATATCGCTGATCACCGTTTCACATTTCTTGTATGCCTGAGGCGCTTCATCATAAAGAAGCTCTTTATTGCCACAAACCACACGACTTCCTAGAGCTGTTCGATATAAGTCTTCACGTTTGTACTTATGGCCTAATCGACCATGACACTCTCCACGTTTCCATTTTCTTCCTGCGCCATGCGCTAGTGAAAACAAACTTGTATTAAGGTTTTCAGCACTTGCTTCGTTATCAGACTTTTCGTTCAAGGTAATGGGTTTGACCAGATAACTGTAATCACCACGTGAACCAGGTATGACTACATAACCTTTATCACTTGGTGTTGCGCCTTTTCTATGTAACCAACCATTACAGCCATCAATGTTTTTTGATGAAACCAAATTATGGTTAATGTCTAAAGCACAATCACCATTTGCTCTTATTGCTTCCAAAAAGCGCTTGGCAATTAACTCACGATTAAGCTCAGCCCAACGTATTGCTTCATCATGCTTAACCATGTAATCCTGAAAGCCTTCATCATCAGTGTTTAGACCATTATGATTGTGCTTAGTTATATGCTCAACCAAAATTGATTGCCCTAAACCTCTAGAGCCTGAGTGAACAAGTAGTTGAAGGTGTTTTTTATTAAGCCCCACCTCATCAAGCGCTATTTGGTCATAAACTTCGTCGATAGCCTGAAATTCAGCAAAGTGATTACCACCACCAATGGTGCCTAAAGCACGGTCATAGATATTTGTTGTTATGCCTTTTTCAAATTTTCGGTTTTCAATAATTGAAGACCAACTTTCATCTAGTGGCTGTTCAACGTGCTCAAATTTCTTAGCAAGTTTATCTAAATTTACCTTCGATACTTTCGCTGAGGTTTGCCATAGCGACATACCACAGCCAATATCATTACCTACAAGTGCTGGGTATATTTTGTTTAATGTGAAAAATGCTGCACCGATAGGATAACCTCTCCCTGGATGCAAATCAGGCATGCCCGCAACGCGATGCATACCAGTTAATTCTGATGTTTTGATCAATTGATCTATTGCTAGCCCTTCAATCCAAGTTTCTTTGGATGCAATGAGGCTAACGTTTTCAGTTATTTTTTGGACGGATTTGTCCATAATACCAATTCCTTTCTCTTTATAGAAAATGAGGATTTAAAACGTAATACGTATTGGCAGGCCTGGATTTCTTTAGAAATAAAACGAAGGAAATTTTTAAACAAGTAACTTTAATAGCTTGAGTTTAAAGTGCTTAGGCTTTCTTGATTTAACGAGACGTGGCTAAGCTACGAGTTTCTTATCGGATAAGACCTGCAAAGGATGTTGATGTAAATGTCATAATATTTTCTCCCTTACAGTTAAGTTAATGAATTCACCAGCTCAGAATGAGGTGATGAATAATTGAACGAGCGCATATTAATCAGTTTTTAAATGTAAAGCAAACAAATTTATCTATACTTTTTAAAAGTAGTCACTTTTTTTCAGGGTCAATAATGAATGAATGTAAAACTTAGCTGTTTATACAAGGCTCATTAAATCATCACTCCTCCATTCTAAATACTCACGGCCATAGGCGTTATTTTCCAAATTTTTATGCAAAAAACTAGGTAATGTTTTTTCAAATTCATCGCTTAAATTAGCTATCCCTAAACCTAAAGAAGCTACGGTATCAACGTCACCACTGAAATTAACACTTTGTATTAAGACATCTTGCAGTTTTTCTGTGCAACTCAATACTGTCAATAACGCGTTAACCGTTTGTTCTCCACAACATTCAACTTCGCCTTTCCAGTTGTTGCTCCATGCATATCTTGAATATTCAGACACAAATTCTAGTAAATCTTTTTTATTGCTTTTGTTATAAATAAAAAAATGAGCAGCTAAAGCGACAGCTTGAGCTGATTTAATACCAATCTCGGTATTGTGAGTAACACTTGCCTGTAACTCACTCATTGCCAGTAAGTCATCAATATTCTTGATAATACCTAACGGTGCAGATCTCATGGCAGCTCCGTTACGAGTACTAGCAGGGTTAATCTGCTCTAAGAATTCACTACTGTTATTAACTGATTCTAAAAATTTCTGTAATCCTTTTGAATAACCTAAACGTACATCTCGCTTAAAGCAGTTAACAAAACTGTCTGCTATATTTTCTCTCGTCCATTCTGTTCCATCAATAATCAATTCAGCCAAAGCAAGTGACATTTGAGTATCATCAGTATAGGAACCAGCAGTCATGCCAAGACCATGTTGCTGATATGAGGTTAAATCATTATAGGCTTTCACCTTTTCCAATGAGCTGAATTCGAATCCAGCACCATATGCATCACCTATTGCTAATTCTAATAACATTATTTCTTCAACTTTTTAATTTTTAATTTTTAATTTTTAATTTTTAATTTTTAATTTTTAAAGCAGGCTTCAGTAATTGATGCCTGCAATTAAAGCTCACACTTTCTATATCTGCTCGTTAATGATTGATCTAACTTGAGCTAAAGTGATTTCCTTTGTAAGGTTTCCATCTTCAAAAACAACTTCTAATAACCCTTGAGTTTCTTCTTCTTCTGTTACGTCATCAAATAAGGTTAACTCACCGTTCACCCGTTCAATTTTTAACAATCCTTTTGCAGACTTCTTCTTAGTATCTGTTTTAGGATCTTTGAAAATAGCAATACGTTCACCGTTTTTAACAACACTGGTAGCTTTTACTGCTGAGCCGTGAGTATCGCGCGTCACATATTGATAGCTGTAAGAGCCAATTCCTAACACTACTTTTGAAGCGAACCCTTTATCCATTAAGCGTTGTAAAATCTGACGTTGGCGTTTAAGAGTAATAGCATCACCATAAATAGCACCGATATGATCATCAAGTAACTTGAACCCTTTGCTGGTAGTCGTTCCACCAAAAGTATCCCATAAACATTCAATAAGCCCTTTAACTTCACAAAGCATTAATTGAATAGTCTGTTCACTATCGAAACCATAGTACTCACCATTCCAGCGATATGCTTCATATGCATTTTCTTTCACGTCTTTTTCAGCTTCATCTTGAGTTTGGAATAGCTCACTGTATTCAGAAACAGGAGAAATTTTATAACCCGTTAATATTTTTACCGGATCTCCAGAGTCTGGTCGAATCACTAATGTGCCATCGCGAGCCATTATTTCGTCTTTAAGCTGTGGAAGATAATCAGTTACTAATGTCCAAAAATCCCAAGTATCAGATACAACACTTAATATCCCAGTTGGAGATTGCTCCTTCATTAAATATTTAAAGAACTCAATTTCACCTTCCATGATCCAAGAACAAGTAACAGAGTGTTCAGTAGCATCTACAGAGCAACCTACAAGCTCATTATCCACGTTTGCGCCATAGTATTTTTCAGCAAATAATACGGCTGGTATGGTATCCGTACCTACTAATCCTGAAGCTAAGTGGCCAAAACCACTCATAGCAGCAGCGTGCTTACCAAACATACCTCTAAAGCTAAAATCATGTCCTTGAAAAGGAACAAAATCTAGAGGAAGTCCCGTTTTATTAGCAAACTCCTTGAATACTTTTAAATAAGCAACTGAAGTAGTAGCGCTTGTTTGGATTGGCCAGTTTTCACAACTTAATACGGTTTCAATCATATTTGTTAGCCACTGAAAGCCTTCTTTGGTATTAACAATAGTAATTGGTGGCACTAAGTAAGGTACAAGAGTTCCCTCAGGTAGTGCTTTTATTCTTAATGGTAAATAACCTAAATCGTGTAAGTCTTCTAAATACTTGACGTTTACAGGGTAGCCCAACATTGAACTCATAATACGTTTATGGTTTGCAACAGCGACAGCTTTATCGCTGTTAAAGAATTCAGCCCACTCTTCTTGTAAGTAGCTTTTAATAAAATACTGAAGACCAACAAATGCTACTTTGTTACTATTTTCAACATTACTTAATTTGCCACTTCTTGATGTGAAGTTGGCATAAACTTCGGTTACATCAGGGTGGTAAGCACGGCTGTGAAATTCTTTATAAACGTCTTTTTGCATACTAGCAGCGGTAATAGTCATGATAGTCTCCTTACATCTCAATAATTTGTAATTTAATTTTATTATACGTGCTGAATTCTTCAGCGGCTCTAAATGAATCAGTTGTATAGATAGCGTCAATTAGCCCTTCAAATACTTCTAATCCTTTTGAAAAAATACCGTGTGTGATAAACAGAGATATTTCCACAGCACCTTTATCTTTTAATACTTTAGCTAACTCGATAAATGTTCTGCCTCCATCACAAATATCATCAGCGATAAGTACTTTCTTTCCGTTAACATCGCCAAGGATTTCAGTTTTAATGATTTCACCCGTTTTCAAATTTCTCATTTTTTGTGCTTGAATAACTTCAGGCTCACCATTAAATGTCTCAGCAATTTTAATTGTTTTTTTGCTAGCGCCAGCATCAGGTGATATCAAGGTAAGTTCGCCTGTAGATAGACGTTGGCTTAATTCATCGCATCGCTCAAGCAGGTTAATTTGTTGTACGTTTACGACTCTATTTAATAATGCTGGTGATACTTCACTGTGCGCATCCCAAATAGTTACTTTGGCGAAGCCTAAATTGTTTATGAAATTTGCCATAACTGCGGCACCTAGCGCTTCACCGTCAACACATACTCTGTCTTGACGTGCATAAGGAAAATAAGGAATAACCAATTCAATAGGAGTCGCTTCATTTGAAAGTCTTTTAAGCGCATCAACGGCAACCGTTAATTGAATTAGCTTTGAAGAATCAGTAAGGCGTTCAAAGATTTCTATTTTTACCGTAGTTGCAAAGTCCACTGGATTAAACCGAATGTGCTCTTCTCCGCCAGAAAAAGTAAAACTGTCAAAGTCGATAGGTGTTTTATTTCCTGTTGAGTCATGGCTAAATATTTTCATTATTACTTCCTTTTTCATTACTTGTGTCTCTAGGACACAATATAATCTAACAAAGAGTTAAATATTGATCAAGCTTTATTTGTGTCACAAAGACACAAATCTTGTTTTTTATTGTCAGTGAGTGTAACAGCTAAAATAACCTACTGATATAGCGAGGAAAGCTAGTGAGGAGTGATTAAATTTCCAACATGACTACTTATAGATATATTGGCAACAGTTCCGGCATTGAACTCAAGGCAGTCTTGCTCAATGCCATCAGAAAAGATGACACCATTTTCTGCCATTTTTGAAGACATGCTGAATTTTGAATGATTGGTTATTTTTCCAAAAACCTTACTACACTTGGTATTTGCTGACGGAAATGGCTCCCGAACTGAATAATAAAGAAACTCACTATCGCACGAGAATCCGTTTTGTAGGTGATGGTTAATCGGTTTATCCATAATACTACTCGCACCTGTAATTATGCTTCTAAACCAACCAGTAGAGCCTAAGCCTGTGCTAATAATAACGCCACTAGAGCTTTGCTCCTCCTGGTGATTATCAACAGACATCATGTACCTTGCTGAAGTATGTGTCTTGGGGCCAATGAATAGGTCATTTACGGCTAACAAACTTTGACCAATGTTGGTATTTACCTCAGCCATAGTAATTGCTTTTGAATTAATAGATTGGTTTAGCACTTGTAGAATTACTTCACCAAGCTCAGCTTCTAAAAAGGGCAAAAGCTGGCCATCATAAAGTGTTGGGATAGGATTGACTGCTATTACAGGTTGTCCATTAAGGTACTTAAGCGTGTTAGCCACTAATCCGTCTTGACCAATAACTACGACTAAATCATCGGGAGAAAACAAATAAGTTGAAAGCACACTTCTTTCTAGTTGCTGAACCCGACCAACTGTTTTTAAGAGGCTAATAGATTGGGCGACAGATTTAGAGTAAAGAGTACTTTCTTCTTCATAGTCACTAAATGACTCACCTAAATGTTCAAGATAAAACTTAGCCTGCCCAAGGGTGCAGTATTTTTCTTTTAATTCCTGCAATCTAGTCTTTCTTGTGACAACTACTATTTTTTTATCTGTGAGCATAACAAGCTCCTTTAGGTATTAGTCAGTGTAGTAAGTAGATCAGGTGAAATATTCAAATTACCTATTTGATTATCACCTTGCGTTAAGTTTTCTATTGCTTGGGCAATAAGCTGCTCTGGTGCCATACCGCTCATGCTCATTACTCTTAATTTATCAGTATCAATATCTTGATAAGCCTGCATTTGCACTTGTATTTTATAAGCTTTTGCATCACCACGAGCTTTCTCGTTAGCTGAATTAATAGAAACCAATTCTTCGAGTTGTTTTTCATCTTCAATCTGAGCCGTAATATCCTCTTGGTTGATTTTAAATTGCTGAATTTTTCTCAATCTCTGTGCTTCTAATCGTGACTCTTCAAGGTCTTGTTCTTTCTTTTGTATTGCTTTTTCAGTTTCTAATTCAGATTCTTTAACATTTTTTTCTTGTTCAATGCTTGATAAACGTCTTGCATAAATTGCATTATCTGCCTCTTTTAATAAGCTTTCTCTAATTTCAGCTTCGAGTGCTTTTCCTGTTTCAGGAGTTGGTTTAATTGATGTTAATGCAACATCAGTGATCTCTATGCCAAGGCTGGCTATCGCTTCAGCACCATCGAGATCTTTTTTCAAATCGATGGTTAGTTCGCGAGCACAAACTAGAGAATCTCTAAGTGATTTAGATTCAATGTGATTTCGTAGTAACACCTGAACAGCACGCTGAACACGTTCATCCATTTTATTAGGATCTTCTGATGTGTACTTACCTTTTGTATCAATAGTGAAGTTCAGCATTTTTGCCGCTTCATGAGGTTGTTCAATTCGATAAGTAACTTGTCCTTGCACTGTTAGCTCTTGAAAATCAGATGTTTGTAATCTGAAGACAAAAGGCAACTCTTTACTATTACTTGGTATAGCGACAAGTGAAGAGCTAGGAGCATAATAGAAAAAGTTTACACCGACTCCTTCTAACTTAATTTTTCCTTCTTTGAATAACATGAGGTGTGTTGAAGGATCTGCTTTTATATATTTAAAACCAAACATAATAATCTCCTTTTACAAAAGTGTCACAGCGACACTACACTGAATGTGTCTCAAAGACATTAAGCTGTCAAGTATTATTCCTTATTTAATTTGGTGAACTTTTCTTGTTGATATAAAAGAGAAATTGATTTAATGTGTCATTAAGACATAAAGTTTACTTTGAATGAGCACGATGACGAACACTTACGATATTAATGAATTTAAGAATCCCCTATTTACAGTTGATAGCGTGCTATTTACGGTAAAAGACGATGCTTTAAAAGTTCTGATGGTTAAGCGAGCAAATGAGCCGTTTATCGGTAGCTGGGGTCTTCCCGGTGGTTTTATCGATGTTGATTCAGATACCACAACAGATGTAACAGCTTTAAGAAAGCTGGAAGAAAAAACGAGTGTTGCACCTCAATATCTAGAGCAGCTACAAGCCTTTTCTGGTATTGACCGTGATCCTAGAGGGTTTAGTGTAACTTTGGTTTACTTTGCCTTAATTGCAGCCCAAGAAGTCTCATCACACATAGAAACTATTGATGACGTTAAATGGATAGATATTGATAAAATAGACAGCTTATCAATTGCCTTTGACCACAAAGTTATTATTGAACAAGCCAAAGAGCGTCTTCAACAAAAAGCACTTTATTCAATGGTTCCCGTATATTGTTTACCTGAGTATTTTACTGTGGGCCAGCTTAAGTCTGTTATTGAAACTATTATTGGAAAAACGATTCAACGTAAAAGCTTAATTAGGCGTATTGAATCGGCAGACATGTTTGAAACAATCGATGAAAAAGTAAAGTCAGGTGGTCGTTTAGCCCAGCAGTACAAAGTGAAAGCTGGTGTCGATATCGTTAATTTTGAGCGTAATTTGAGTACGTAACGCAGGGAGAAAATATGATAGTTTATATCGACATGGATGATGTGCTTTGTGATTATACAACTGCTTTTAATAACGCTATTGAAGAGACTCCAGGCATTGCTTTTCCACAATCTCAATATGGATTTTATGCCAACTTAGCTCCTATTACAGGAGCTATTGAAAGTGTACAGAAACTCATTAATTCAGAAAAATTTGATCCGTATATTCTTACAGCTCCTTCGACAAGAAACCCTTTTTCATATACTGAAAAACGCGTCTGGATAGAAAAGTATTTTGGGGTTGAGTTTACGGTGAAGCTAATAATTAGTCCAAATAAAGGGTTACTCAAAGGTGATATCTTAATTGATGACCTCATTTCTGGTAGAGGACAAGAAAACTTTGAAGGAAAGATTATGCAATTTGGCTCTGCTGATTATCCCGATTGGAAGACTGTGATTGCTCGGCTTGAGACATTTAGCTATTAAAAAATGGAATGTTGATTAAAAGGATGTATGTTGTGATTAAGTTATTCTTCAAAATAATTGCTAGTTTTTTACTATTGCTTGGCCTGCTTGTCGTCTATATTTTTATCGACTTTGATGACAATATCTCACCAAAAAAAGAACAACCGACAACTGTAAATGATATTACTCAACTAAACCCCATCGAAGTTACTCGCGTTATTCAACCAACCTCCATCAAAGGAATAGTTGAAGCAATTAAGTCAAGCTCAGGACCTATTTCAATTGGTGGTGGGCGTTTTAGTCAAGGTGGGCAAATTGCATACTCAGATAGTATTCATTTAGATATGCGTGCTTTTAATAAAGTATTGGAATTAGATACGGCTAGAAAGCAAATAACTGTGCAAAGTGGTATTACATGGCGTGACCTGCAAGAAATCATCGACCCTGAAAACCTATCGATCAAAATCATGCAAACATACGCCAACTTCACTGTCGGTGGCTCCCTTAGTGTAAATGTTCATGGCCGTTATACTGGAGAAGGACCAATTATTAGGTCTGTTGAGTCGATTAAATTAATCAAAGCAAATGGTGAAATCCTCAATACTTCCCCAACAGAGAATTCATCACTGTTTTATGGAGCTATTGGTGGTTATGGCGGAATAGCTGTTATTGCTGAAGTTACTTTAAACCTTGTAGATAACGTGAAAGTTAAACGTTACACCAAGACGATGGATGTTAAAGGCTATAAAGAACACTTTTTAGCTAACATTCGACATGACGAAAATGTCATTTTTCATAACGCTGATATTTACCCACCAAACTTTACCGATATACGTAGCGTTAGTTGGCTAAATACTAACGAAGCTTTAACCGTTGAACAAAGATTAATCCCCAAACACAAAGAATATACTTGGCAGCCTAAAGTAGCGGAGTTTGTAGCCGACTCAAATTTCGGTAAAGGAATACGCCAGCATATTTTAGAGCCAATTTTATACTCCTTTGATGCAGTACAATGGCGAAACTATGAAGCCAGTTATGATGTTAATGAACTTGAGCCTTCTAATCGAGCTGCTCAGACTTATGCACTTAGGGAGTACTTTGTTCCAGTAGATAACTTTGATAGCTTTGCAATTAAAATGGCCGCCATATTTAAAAAGCACGAAGCTAATATTATCAACGTTTCAATACGCCATGCTTTACCTGATAGTGGTTCATTATTAGCTTGGGCAAGAACAGAAGTATTTGCATTTGTTGTCTATTATCGTCAAGGAACTAGTGAATCGGCACAACATGAAGTAAAACTTTGGAGTCGAGAGATAATTGATGCTGTTATTGAAGAAAATGGTGCTTACTATTTACCTTATCAACTCCACGCCACGACAGAACAATTTGTTAAAGCCTACCCTAGAGCGAATGACTTCTTTGAATTAAAGAAAAAAGTAGATCCTGATTATCGTTTCAGAAATAAACTCTGGCAACAACACTACGAAGTGAATAATAAGCAGTATTATGGTTCAGCCGATGAATAAACTGATGTATGGCTTTGAATTAGTAAAACAGTTTATTTCACCTGAAATAGTTCAAACACTTATTGACGAAATAACAAAGTTGAATGAATTTAAATCTCCTTATGGTATTCGTAACGCAGAGAAGAAATTTGATTGTATTGCCAAACTTGCTAATTCAGAGAAGATTATAGCTCAAGCAAGGTCTATTTTAGGTAAAGAGCCACAGCTAGTCAGAGCCATCTTTTTTGATAAGACTCCTGAAAAAAATTGGTTAGTTAGTTGGCATCAAGATAAAACGGTTTCTGTGAATAAAAGACATCACATCGATGGCTGGGGTCCTTGGAGCCTCAAAGACAATACACATCATGTTCAACCTAGTGAATCAGTTTTAAATAACATGGTTACTTTTCGTATTCATCTTGATGATAGCAACGCAGATAACGGTTGTTTAAAAGTAATCCCTAATAGTCATACTAGCGGTGTATTAACGCAATTAGAAATTGATAGCTTAGTTAAAAAGGCGATATTTGTTGAATGTGAAGCTAGTGCTGGTGATATGTTAATTATGAGACCCTTAATTTTACATGCTTCCAGTAAAGCTAAATTGCCTAAACATAGACGAATTATTCATTTGGAGTTTAGTGGTTATGATTTACCAAATGACGTTTTTTGGAGCTAAGGGAAAGTATAACTATGCCATTCACGCCAATACACATGGGACCAGGAATCCTTATTAAATCAATACTGCAAGGCAGTTTTAGTTTAATGGTATTTGGCTGGACTCAAATTGTTATGGATATTCAGCCGCTCATTGTTTTGATTTCTGGCGAAGGTCACTTACATGGTTTTACCCACACCTATGTTGGCGCAATATTAATTGCCATTTTTTCAGCGCTGACAGGTAAATATTTATCTGAATTTGGCTTAAAAGTACTGAATATTTCAAAGAATGAAAATCCTATTTCAATTATGTGGTGGGTAGTGTTTTTAAGTGCTTTTATCGGCAGTTTCAGTCATGTCTTGCTCGATAGTATTATGCATTCTGATGTTGAACCATTCTTTCCTTTTACCCTAGATAACCAGTTTTTAGGCTTGATCTCAATGTCGGTGTTACACAAGTTGTGTTTATATAGTGGTCTAGTCGGTGCTGCTATTTATTATGGAGTTAATTGGAAATTAAAGAAGAAAACTAACCAATAATTTTCAACAAGGGATTAATAATAAATGGACTCAATTTACTGAAGCTATTGTGCGCCATATAGGGAATTTAAAAGAAGTTATATATTTCTTCATAATCATTTACCTTGTAAAAATGTATATTTGGTAAAATATCAATGATGATCACTCTAATACAACTATGAATACTAAATTAGATGAAATACCCTAAAGATGAACCTATGACTAATAAAAAAAGCGACCACTCAAAAGAGTAGGTCGCTTAATAATGGGTTTAGCTCTCAAATCTATTTATTAGATCTCAAACCTATTCATCGATAACAGATTTCATACCTATTGATCAATCACTTACTCAACCGTAACAGATTTTGCCAAGTTACGTGGTTGGTCAACGTCAGTACCTTTAATGATTGCCACATAGTATGACAATAACTGTAATGGCAAGGTATAAACGATTGGTGCAATGATATCGTCACACACTGGCACTTCGATAACCTTCATGGTTTCATCGCTAACGAAGTTAGTATTACTATCAGCGAAAACATACATTAAGCCGCCACGAGCACGTACTTCTTCAACGTTTGATTTTAACTTTTCAATTAAATCATTTTGTGGCGCAACAACGATAACCGGCATGTCAGCGTCAATTAACGCTAATGGGCCATGTTTAAGTTCACCAGCGGCATAAGCTTCTGCATGTATGTATGAAATTTCTTTCAGCTTTAACGCACCTTCCATCGCGATAGGATATTGATCACCACGACCTAAAAATAATGCATGTTGCTTATCAGCAAAATCTTCTGCAAGGTCTTCAATTGAACTAGCTAAGGCTAATACTTCTTCAAGCTTGCTAGGTAAAGTCATTAACGAAGTAGCAATACTATTTTGTTGCTCAACCGACATGCCGTGATGTTTACCAATAGCTAAGGTCATCATTAACAAGCCAACAAGCTGAGTGGTAAATGCTTTTGTTGATGCTACACCGATTTCAGCGCCAGCTTTGGTCATAAAAGATAAGTCTGATTCACGTACTAATGATGAACCCGGTACATTACAAATACTTAAACTTGCTGTATAGCCAATTTCTTTCGCTAAGCGCAATGCTGCTAAGGTATCTGCGGTTTCACCTGACTGTGATAATGTTACTATCATCGAGTTTTTAGGCACAAATGATTTACGGTATCTAAATTCACTCGCGATTTCGATATTACAAGAAACGCCCGCAAGTTCTTCTAACCAATAACGTGCAACCATACCTGAATGGTAACTTGTACCACAGGCAATTATTTGTACATGCTGAACATTTTTAAAAATATCATCAGCACCGTTACCAAAGGTATCTATATTAAGCTCTGTACCCAATAAACGACCTTCTAACGTGTTGCGCACAGACGTTGGTTGCTCGTAGGTTTCTTTGAGCATGTAATGTCGGTATTCACCTTTGTCGCCACTGTCATGTGATACGTTAGCTTCTTTTGCTTCTCGTACTACTGGCTTACCGTTAGTGTCAAAAATGTTAACTTCAAAACGACTGATTTGCGCAACATCGCCTTCTTCAAGGTAAGAGAATTTACGTGTTACGGGAAGCAATGCCATGATGTCTGAGGCAATGAAGTTTTCGCCTAAACCATAACCAATAACTAGCGGGCTACCAGAACGCGCAACAATAATATTATCTCTATCGCGCTTATCCATAACTACAGTACCGTATGCACCTTCTAGCTGCTTAACGGTTTTTTGTACTGCTGCTAACAATGTTTCACTGGTTTTTAGTTCATGATGAACTAAATGTGTAATAACTTCAGTGTCTGTTTGCGATAAGAATTCGTATCCTAAACCTTGCAGTTGCGTGCGTAATGCCTGATGGTTTTCAATAATACCATTATGCACTACAGCAATAGTGTTGTTTGAAAGGTGCGGATGAGCATTAATTTCGCTCGGCACGCCATGTGTTGCCCAACGCGTATGCGCAATGCCAGTACCTCCAGATAATGGCTGTTGTTCAAGTGCTTGTGCAAGCTCTTGCACTTTACCTAAACGTTTAGAGGTTAATAATTCATCATTGTTATCAATAATGGCAACACCAGCAGAATCATAACCACGATATTCTAATCGTTTAAGGCCTTCTACTAAAATTTCTGCTACATCACGTTGTGCTACTGCACCTACTATTCCACACATAACTACTGTCCTTTTTAACTAGCGATAACGAGGTTAACGCCTTGTTTAATTATTTCACTTCGTACGTTTTCAGGCATATCTGCATCTGTAATTAACGTATGAATTTTATTCCAAGGTAATTCCAAATTTGGGATTTTACGATTTAACTTTTCTGAGTCTAACATTACGATAACTTCACGAGACACTTCTGCCATAACACGACTCAAGCCCAACAACTCATTAAAGGTAGTTGTTCCACGAGACATATCAAGGCCATCAGCACCAATAAATAATTGGTCAAAGTCATAAGATCGCAACACATTTTCCGCTACCTGCCCTTGAAAAGACTCTGAATGAGGGTCCCAAGTGCCACCGGTCATCAATAATGTTGGCTCATTCTCTAAAGCATGAAGATCTGAGGCAATGGCAAGTGAATTAGTCATCACCACTAAACCTTGTTTAGCACTAAGTTCTCGCACTAAAGCCGATGTAGTGCTGCCACTGTCTAAAATAATACGATTATGATCTCGAATTAGCGATGCTGCCGTTTTGGCAATCACAACCTTTCGTTTCGAAACTTTTTCTGTTTTTGGTTCTATTATTTCGCTCGGTAAAGGCACAGCTCCACCATATCGACGTAATAATAAACCACTATTTTCTAATACCGCTAAGTCCTTACGAATCGTAACTTCTGAGGTATCGAACTTTTTAGCAAGGCTGTCAACGCTTACTTCACCTAAGTTGCTTAGTTCAGCAATGATGGTATGACGACGTTGTTGAGTGTTTCGTTTTGACATTTCTTTCGTTTGGCTCTTAAAAGTTTCGATTTAAAACTTAGCTATTAGAACAAAAGCTGAAAATAAAAACAATATTTATCTAAAGATCAGTGACTAAATAGCCATATATCAGCTCAGATAAAACTATGTTCATCGAAACTAATAACATAAAAAAGATTAAAATCTAGAGACAAAAATGCACTAGTGAATAACTAGTGCATTAATAAAAAAATCAGCGCTGTTGGTATTATTTTTACTATTTTTTGCTTGGACGCTTCCAACCAGCAATATTACGTTGCTTACTACGAGCAACACTTAATTCGCTGTCTGCTACATCTTTTACGATAACTGAGCCCGCTGCCGTTGTTGCCATGTCACCAATCGTTACCGGTGCAACTAATGAAGCATTTGAACCAATAAAAGCGCCGACACCAATAATGGTTTTAGATTTATTTACGCCATTATAATTACAAGTAATAGTACCTGCACCGATATTTGCCTTAGCGCCAATTTCAGCATCACCTAAGTAAGACAAATGACCTGCTTTTGCACCTTCACCTAAAGTAGATTTTTTCATTTCAACGAAATTACCGACATGAGCATCACGTTTTAATACTGAGCCTGGACGAATACGAGCAAATGGTCCTACAGACGCTAACTCACCAATAATGGCGTCTTCAACAATGCTATTTGGTTTAATTTCAGCGTTTTCGCCAATACGACAATTTTTCAAAATACAGTTTGCACCGATAATAGCATTGTCTGAAATTTCAACATCACCTTCAAAGATACAGTTAACGTCAATGACTACTTCTTGGCCAACAGTAACGTTACCACGAATATCAATACGATTTGGATCACGTAAGCTTGCACCAGCAATCATCAACTCTTCAGCTTTTCTTAATTGGTATGCGCGTTCTAAACCAGCAAGCTGTACGCGATTATTTGCACCTTCAACTTCAATTTCACTATCCGGATGAGCCGTGGTAATTAACTTACCTTCTTGATGACAGGCAGCAATAATATCCGTTAGGTAGTATTCACCTTGGGCGTTGTCGCTTGATAAGTTTGATAGCCAGCGTTTTAAATCACCGCCGTTCGCTAGCAAAATACCTGTATTGGCTTCATTAACTAATAATTGTTCTGCATTAGCGTCTTTTTGTTCAATGATGCCGGTAACTTTGCCAGATTCATCTCTAATAATACGGCCATAGCCTGTCGGATTAGCTAAATGCACGGTTAGTAATGCCATACCATTTTCAGGTTTTGCAGCAATTAAACGCTGTAATGTGCTGACTTTTGTTAATGGCACATCGCCGTAAAGTACCAATACATCTTCATCATTAGTTAAAAATGGTGATGCCATATCAACCGCATGACCAGTACCAAGTTGTTCTTTTTGCTCAACGAAAGTTAAGTCATCGCCAGTAATTTTACTTTTTAAAACATCACCACCAAAACCATAAACAACATAGGTGTTTGTCGCTTCTACTTGGCGTGCCGCATCAATAACATGCGCCACCATAGGCTTTTCAGCTACAGGGTGAAGTACTTTAGGTAATGAAGAACGCATACGAGTACCTTTACCCGCAGCTAGGACAACAACAGAGAGAGCCATAATTTTTCCGATTATTTTTATTAAATTAGGTGACGAACTAAAGTATTGTAGCGTTATTTTAAATGCCGCACTATGAAAAAGTTATCATCAAATTTTCCACCAAAAGAACAAGTGCTTGGATATCGCATATTAATAGTGTTTGGGTATATAATGTGCGCTATATAAATACTGCAAATACCTCTACTTTTTATTCCACTAGGATCCCATATTAATGATGCCAATCGCTGAGCAAATTGCCAAAGAACTTGACGTAAAAACTAGCCAAATAAATACTGCGATAAATTTGTTAGATGAAGGGGCGACCGTACCTTTTATTGCTCGTTATAGAAAGGAAGTAACTCAAGGGCTTGACGATAACCATTTGCGCCACTTAGCTCAGCGTTTGGTTTATTTAAGAGATCTAGCAGCACGTAGAAAAGTAATAATTGCCAATATTGAGCAGCAAGGTAAATTAACACCTGCTTTAGCTAGCGAGCTAAACAATGCTGACAATAAAACTCGCCTTGAAGATTTATACTTGCCATTTAAGCCAAAACGAAAAACCAAAGGCCAAATAGCGATTACTGCCGACTTAGAGCCTTTAGCGAATAAAATTTATAATAATTGGCAGTTAAACCCAGAAAATGAAGCGAAAGCGTTTATCAATAAAGAGCATGGCTTTATTGACGAAAAATCAGTACTTGAAGGCGCGCATTTCATTCTAGTTGAACGTTTTGCCGAAGACGCGAATTTAATACAAAAGTTACGTCGCCATTTACTTAAGCAAGCACACTTGTGTAGTAAGTTAGTAAAAGGTAAAGCGGGTGAAGCAGCAAAGTATAGAGACTATTTCGAGCATTCAGAATTATTAAGAAATGTGCCTTCACATCGTATGTTAGCAATGCTGCGTGGTCGAAATGATAGCTTACTAACCTTACGTATTGATGTTGACCCTGGGCAAGAAGGTGCTTTTTCTAGTGCTCAGCAGCTAATTACCGAACACTTCAATTTACGCTTAACTGGGCAAGCCGCAGCAGCCTTTTTAACCAAAGTAGTCAGTACCACTTGGAAATTAAAACTCAGCCAAAGTTTGGAAACTGAATTACTAGGTACTTTACGCGAACAAGCTGAAGTGGAAGCAATTAAAGTATTTTCTCGTAATTTGAATGATTTACTCATGGCTGCCCCTGCTGGACCAAAGGTAACATTAGGTTTAGATCCGGGCATGCGAACAGGCTGTAAGCTCGCTATTGTTGATGCGACAGGAAAATTATTACAAACCGCGACTATATTCCCACATGCACCACAAAACCATTGGGATAAATCAGTTCGTACTTTGATGAATTTATGTCAACAACATAAAGTAGAGCTTATTGCGATAGGGAATGGCACTGGCTCTCGTGAGAGCGATAAATTGGTTGCCGAAGTTATCACTAGCATTGAAAACAGCAAGCTAACCAAGGTAATGGTAAGTGAAGCTGGCGCTTCGGTATATTCAGCGTCAGAGTTAGCAGCAAATGAATTCCCTGATTTGGATGTATCAATACGCGGCGCGGTGTCTATTGCTCGACGCTTGCAAGACCCGCTAGCCGAGCTGGTAAAAATTGACCCTAAAGCCATTGGTGTTGGGCAATATCAGCATGATGTTAGCCAAAGCCAATTGAGCCAAACTTTAGATGATGTTATTGAAGATTGTGTAAACAAAGTTGGCGTTGATTTAAATAGTGCTTCTGCACCTTTATTATCAAGAGTATCAGGTTTAAATAAAACCATGGCCAACAACGTGGTTAACTTTCGTAATGAAAATGGCCGCTTTAACAATCGTAACGAATTAAAGAAAGTGGCACGCTTAGGACCAAAAGCATTTGAACAAGCCGCAGGCTTTCTGCGTATTACTAACGGTAATAATCCTATCGATTGTTCTGGTGTTCATCCAGAAACTTACCCAGTAGTTGAGCAAATTTTAAAGCAGAGTAAAAGCAGCATTACTGAGCTCATTGGCAACAAAACTGCGCTTGAAAAAATTAATATTGCAGCATTAACTAACGATAAGTTTGGTGTCATCACAATTGAAGATATTGTTAGTGAATTAGAAAAACCTGGTCGTGATCCGCGTCCAGAATTTAAAACAGCGACCTTTCAAGAAGGTGTAAATACAATCGCTGACTTAAAAGTAGGTATGATTTTAGAGGGCGTTATTTCTAATGTTGCTAATTTTGGTGCTTTTGTTGATGTCGGTGTTCATCAAGACGGCTTAGTGCATATTTCATCGCTGACCAATAAATTTGTTAGTGATCCACATGAAGTTGTTAAAGCCGGTGAAGTCGTTAAAGTAAAAGTGACTGAAGTTGACCCACAGCGTAAACGTATCAGCTTAACTATGCGTTTGGATGAAGCTGCGCCGCAAGCTAAAAGCCAGCCGACAGCAAAACCAACTAAAGCGTCGCATAACGACAACAAAAATAAGCACCAACATAAAAATCAAGCAAGAACACAAAAACCTAAAGTAGAAAATAATGCCGCGATGGGTAATGCCTTTGCAGACGCTTTTGCCAAGTTAAAAAAATAATCGATTAAGATGAAATTAGTCTAGGTTAATTAAAAGCCGCTAGTTAGCGGCTTTTTTAATGGTGATTAATGATACTTATCAAAAAAGTGACAAACCATGCTATCTAAAGCTTGCACTTTTAGGCTCGCTCGCTACCATAGCCGCCTTTAAAACACCTCAGTTTATTCTCGTTCGGAATCCCATGGAACTCAGTAGTTACTCGCTTTATTTTAGTATTTCACTTCTTGCTTCAATCAGTATCGGTCCATCAGTCATATTGGCAGCAAGTAATGGCATAAACTTTGGTCGTAAAAAAGCCTTAGCGGGTGTTTTGGGCCATGTTAATGCGGTAATGATTTTAGCGCTGATTTCTGCTTCAGGCTTAGGCCTTATTTTAATGGCTTCAGACCTCGCCTTCACAGTCATAAAATATGCTGGCGCAGGTTATTTGGTCTATATCGGTATTGCGATTTGGCGCAGCAAAGGCAAGTGGTCATTCGCGGATAAAAACACGCAAGCGCCAGCTAAACGAGCCCTTTTTAAGCAAAGCTTTTTATTAGGGCTGAGCAACCCAAAAGCCTTAGTATTCTTCTCGGCGCTTTTCCCTCAGTTCATACAGCCTGCACAGCCAATATTACCGCAATTTTTACTACTTGCAGGTACAAGTTTATGTAATGCTTTTGTTTTTACTTCTGTTTACGTTGTTGTTGCCTATCAATTTCGCCAATACTTTTTATCTGCTATTGGTCAACGTTGGGTAGGTAAAACAACCGGTGGCATTTTTATCGGTTTCGCTGCTGCGCTTATCGCAAATTAATAGCTAGATTTACAAAGCTAGAAAGTCTGAGAGAAGCCTGAGTATCGTCGTTCCATCACTCTGACATGAAGGGATTCATTAATGTCGTGGAACCATGGATGGTTATGAACGACCATGTGATTACGACATTGCTTGCATGGATGTAAGTACTTAGATTTTGTCAGGAACGATAAATCGGACCATTCATTCTGAATATAAAAAAGAGGAAGCAAGTGCTTCCCCAAACAACCTCGGTTGGGAGGTTAACTAACGAAAAACGTTAGCACTCAAAACGAATTAACGTTATGAGCACATGACTACTGACTAAAGCACATACTTAGCAGAGAATTGCACATAATCTGAATCAGCATTTTGATCTACTGACTCGAAATTACCAACTTCAAGGCCAAATGACAGTTCTTTAGTATAGTTTTTAAAGATATTCACACCCCAATGTCTTCTATCTGCATCGGCAACTTCAGTGGTTGTTTTACCGTAAAATGCCGTACTGCGAATATCATCAGTCCAGAAGTGACGATATGCCACCATATATGACGTGGTTTCCTCGACTTCTTCACCGACTAAGTCACGTGCGGCAACAACACCGACGTAGCGACCAGTTTCACCACCGTGGTATTGAAAACGAAAATCATCTTTACCAAAAGTTTTAATTTTACCAGCAACACCATAACCAAATGCTGATTCAGAATTACCGCCAATTGTATTTAGTTGACGCGCTAAACCCGCTACGGAAACATTACCCCAGTCCCCCTTAAAGGTATATTTAGCGATAACATCAGGCACAGAATCTTGGTTTGGATCACCTTTATCTGATTCTGGATTTTCTATTGCAACTTGAAAGTTACCTTGGGTATAACGAATTTGACCTTGTCGAATAAATGCAGCAGCATTAAGCGGGCCAGCAAAATCAGCAGCTTCAGCTAAAGCGCTAGTATTGACAAAAGTCGACCAGGTTTGACCAACAAGAATGTTTTTATATTTGATAAAAGCGTGGCGCAGTCTTGGGTTTGAAGAGTTAGAGACGATTTCGTTACCACCACCACCATGAAAGTCCATTTCAATAAAACCGGTGATATCACCGTGAACATATTTAGTGTTAAAACGTGACTCTGTCGCTCGAAAGCTAAATTGCGAAATATCACCAACGTTACCAGCACCTACCCAATAATCTTTGGTAATACTATTGATGTTACCGTCGACATAGCGAGTATCAAGTTTTATATAACCACCAAAGGTGAGGGTATCGTCATCTGATAATTTAATTTCATAACCTGCGTGTGCGCTGCCAGCCATAGCTAGAAGACCTGATGCTAATAAAAGCTTTTTCTTATTCAACATTTTACTTTCCCCATGTGTTTTTTTACCTAAGAGCAACAACTTCTATACTCTGGCGGTGTTTTTATCGTTTTAATTATTCTATTAACGCTTTCGCTTATTATTGTTATTGCTGAAAATCGTTCTTTTTACATTTTCTACGCTGCACAATGAATGTTCATTGTTTGAGACTTTAGTATCTGTCGACAAATTTTCTTATTGTTTATATACGGTAATTCATCAACAAATTTAATTACTTCTGGCTCAGCAAAGTCACCAAAGCAGCCAATAACTTTTGCGCTTACCGCTTGAGATAAAATTGACAAATCTATCGCGGCACCATTGAGTTCAACATAAACATGAATGCTATTACCTTTATGCTCATGAGGTACACCAAATACAGCCACTTGCTTAACTGCTGCTAATTGCGCAATCAATGCTTCGATTGCATGGTTTTCAATACGATAACCACTGACTTTATGGGCGGGTTTTGCTTGGCATACTAACCAGATATAGTCTTGCTCTACTTTGTTTAACGCTTCACCTTCACCGGCATTTTCATCAAGAAAGTAAAACCACTCACCATTACATGATTGCAACCAAGATAATTGTGCTTGTTGTCCATTATGACTAGGTACAGGGTTTGTTAGATTACTCATCACTCTCTCTATCAAGCTAAGTTGTTCGAAAAACATTCAAAACTATTTATTATGCAGTTAACACTAGAGAGTAAGCGCAATTTTTAAAATTAGACCTAAGTCTACATTGAGCTAAAAACTGGCTAGACTTTAGTCTATAAAATTTATAAATCAGCCAATTAACGAATACCTTGCCGTTAATCATCGTGATGATTTATCAACTGGTCGATAAATACCACGACAAATATGAAGAAGTGTTAGAATGCTGAAAATCGAATTTTCATCATGACTAAAGAAAGGTTATTCATGGCTTCTAAAGTAAAATATTTATCATTAACTGTTGTATTGGCTTGTTTGGCCAACATAACTTTTAGTGCTAATGCACAAACACTTAATGTTGAAAAATATAAAAAAGCTGAGCAGAAATTAGCGAAGTTTACCGATAAGCTTGTTACTGGCACAGTTGACTATCCAAGCTGGAGCAACAGCGATCAGTTGCTATATCGTAGCCACACAGAACAAGGTGAACAGTTCTTCATTTTAGATGCTAAAACCAAGCAAAAGAAATTGGCGTTCGATCATCAAAAACTTGCCACAGCACTAGCTCGCATTACTGAAAAAGAAGTTAATCAAGAAAATCTGCCATTCAAAAGTTTTGAAATTGTTAGTAAAAATGAAATTTCATTGAAAGTTAAAGGTAAGGCTTATCAATGTAATATTGAAAGTTACTTGTGTAAATTAACGAAAAACGCCGCGAAGAAAAACGAGTTAGTTGCCCCTAATGGCGAGCAAGCTGTTTTTATTCGAGAACATAATTTATGGCTGCGTAATCTTAATGATAATAGCGAAAAACAGTTAACCACTGACGGCATTGAAAACTTTGGTTATGCGACGAATAATGCTGGCTGGGTGCGTGGTAAAAAACCAGTGGTAAAATGGTCTCCAGACTCTAAAAAGTTAACTACATTTAAACATGATGCCCGCAACGTTGGCGAAATGGGTATAGTATCCACCGCAGTAGGTCACCCTAAAATTGATGTTTGGAAATACCCATTACCGGGCGATGAAAACATCTTCAAAATTCACCGAGTGGTTATTGATGTTGAGCAAGCTAAAGTGACACCATTAGCTATGCCTGCTGATGATCACCGTTCAACCATTACCGATCACGTTGCTGGCCGCGATGGTAGCTTACTTGATATTGATTGGTCAGCTGATAGCAGTCACTTTGCCTTTGTTTCATCAACACGTGATCACAAAACCGCGACATTAAAAATGGCGGATGCCACTACCGGTAAAGTACGCACTATTTTAAGCGAAGTTGAAGAAAGCTTTTTTGAATCAGGTGTTAGTGGTATTAGCTGGAAGTATCTTGATAAAAGTAACGAAATCGTTTGGTTTTCACAGCGTTCTGATTGGGGGCATTTATACCTAGTTGATGCGACGACAGGAAAAATTAAAAACCAAATTACTCAAGGTGATTGGACGGTTTTAGAGTTACTCGATATTAACCAAGATACTGGCAAGCTTATATTCACTGGCGCCGGCAAAGAGGGTGGTGATCCATACTTCCACTACCTTTATAGCATTAATAAAGATGGTTCGAATTTGACATTATTAACACCTGATAAAAAACATCACCGTATTACTTTAAGTAAAAATGCTGAATACTTTTTAGACCGCGTATCAACACTAAACCAAGCTGAATCTAGCTTTATCCGCAGTACCAGTAGCAAGTCTGGTTTTGTTGTAGAACAAATGGACATTAGCAAACTTACGGCAACAGGCTGGCAGGCTCCTACGCCATTTATCGTGAAAGATCGTAACGGTGAATACGACATTCATGGCTTAATGTATAAGCCTAGCGATTTTGACGCCAGCAAGTCATACCCTGTAGTTAATTACTTATACCCAGGTCCACAGGTGGGTAGTATTCGTGGTCGTCATTTTAGAACTGCTCGTGGTGACAACCAAGCCATTGCAGAATTAGGATTTATTGTTATTGAAATTGATGCGCTAGGCACACCGGGTCGTTCAAAAAGTTTCCATGAGTTTTATTATCAAAACATGGGTGACAGCGGTATTCCTGATCAAGTTGCAGCAATTAAACAGTTAGCTAAGCAACACAGCTGGATTGATAGTTCAAAAGTCGGTATTTGGGGCCATTCAGGTGGCGGTTTTGCCTCAACACGTGCTTTGTTAACGTACCCTGACTTTTACTCTGTAGCTGTTTCTCAAGCCGGTAACCACGACAACAGAAACTATGCTGATGAGTGGGGTGAAAAATACCACGGTGTATTAGTAAAAAATGAAGATGGCAGTACAAATTATGATAGCCAAGCGAATCAGTTAATTGTCGATAACTTAAAAGGTAAGTTATTAATAGCGCACGGTACAACTGACACTAACGTTCCGCCATATAACACCTTAGTCGTGGTAGAAGCGTTAATTAAGGCTAATAAAGACTTTGACATGCTAATGCTACCTAACCGTGGTCATGGCTTCGCACGTGAAGCCTACATGATGCGTAAGCGCTGGGGTTACTTTGTTCAACACTTAATGGCAGTAACTCCACCAAAAGAATTTGTATTTAGTAAGTAATTTGACCTTAAAAAGTGCCGGTATTAGCCGGCACGATATTGTTCTGAGTATTCGTAGTTCAATTACCAGTAATAACCTAAGCCAAAACTAATCTCATCTTTTTTAGCGCTAACTCTAAAGTCTAAATAATCTTTATTGAGTTGATATTTGTATCGTATTTGTGCCTGGTAGTTAAAGATAGATGTATACTCATTTTCCAAGTACTTTCGCATTTCAACATCAATATAAAAATTCAAACTCTCTGTTAGTCGACGGTTCATCGTTATACTGCCGTTAGTATAGGCTCTACCTCTATTTTCATGGTTTTCAATGAAAGCTCCGCCCATATAGAAACCAAACATTGTTTTACTATCAATTGGAATCGTCCAACCTTTCTGCGCCTCAAATGTTAAGTCTGTGCAGTCGGTACAAATAGCATTTTGTTTTTTTAACCCCAAATAAAGTTTCCAGGAGTCATAACTATCGTAAGGTAGTCCACTAGCGCGATTTTTTACGCTAATAACCTCAAATAAAGAGAAGCTTCGTAACGATAACGACGAAGAAAAATAATCTAACTCTAGCTCGGCCATTTTTAACGCACCTTTTTTGACATGGCCGGTTTCTGCGTCAAGTTGATCATAATAAGCAGGGCGCAATTTAAATATCACTCCATTACCCAATACATCATTGTTTGCAAAAGACAATTGGCTGTAGCTCGATGGTCTTGCTGTGTCGGGAGAGTTTGGCTCGTTGTGCTTAAAGTCAGCTTTGCCCATAGGTATCTGGAAGCGATATGAGAGAACACTATTATATGCTTCTTTTAGCTGCTTCTTATTGCCTTCATCAATAGCGATTAAATACTGGTAATAATCGACTAGCACACTCAATATTTTTTGCTTAGACGTAATATCAAAAGAGGCTAATTCAACAATACGTGTAGGTGTGTTTACTGTATCTGCAATAAACTCCTGTTCTTTATGGTTTAATTGCCAATATTTATTATAAAATTTTGCCTGGCGAGATGGAATGTAAGTTGTTTCTTTAACAAGCGGCTTTTGTTTATACTGAGCATTATTAATTGCACGAATAACTTCTTGAGGAATGACCCACAGAGAGTTTAATGTCGGCATTTCTACACCATCAATTAAACTAAATAACTCATACATTCTAAAAACACAGTTTTCATCTAAAAAGTAATAAGTATATTTTTGCTCTATTAGCTCCCACATATGTGCAACTAAAAACAGGTAATCTTCATCATCAAGGTTTAATTCATATTCCCAAAGATCACGTAACTCATTTTCTAAATAGTTTTGAGTATGATAATAGTATTTAGAGTGAGTAAAGCTGCCATCATAACCGCCAATAACGCCTTTAATCATGTAACTTAATGGGTCTTCGTTAACTGGCACTTCTGCTCCAAAATTAATACTTGTATCAAGCAAACTAACATCTGACTTTTCATCTAGGTTTAATTTAATAAGGGTGTGACCGTAATAGGAAGCAGGGTTGCCTAAATACCCTGTCGCAAATACCAAGCTTAATGATTTGGTTGCTGAAAACTTAGCCCACTTTTGAAAGTTAGGGCATGCAACAGACTTTACATTAGATAAATCTACTTTAGTCTTCAACCAAATAAATCGAGCAGGGAACCTACATTGCGGATGTTCGTTAATATCAGAGTAGTGCCGTGTTGTTATGAAGCTTGACAGCGTTGCTAATAATTCACTCTTTGCTGTGATAGTTTCGCTTATTGTTAGGTAAAAGCGTTGAGAGTGTATAGCAAAATCTTCTTTTCCTTGAAAGCTAACCTCTTCAAGCTTTATTAACTTTTGCCACTTTTCTGACTCTGATAAAATAATTAGTTTTTCATCTGGAATATTAAGTAACGTTTGTGACATGGCACATAATGAGGAAAAAAACAAAATAGTCGTAAACAAGCGAAGAAAGAATTGCATAAAATAAAGTCTGTTAAATAAAAATAGCTGCGATTAGCAGCTATTTTTGAGGTAAATATATAATGCGAATTAAATAACTGCGCAATTGTTTAACGCTGCAGTATTGCTCACTAATGTATATAAATGTGAAGACTTGCTAACTAGGCTTTTTTCTTGGTAATCAGAGGTTGACACTGAAGTAGCCATGTCACTTCGAATTGCTGACGTAATTGTTGCTTGTGCTGTTTCAGCACAGCCAAGAACGCTATACATTGAAGCTAAGTGATTACCTTCCCCTTCTGCAAGCTCTTCAACAATATTATCGTAATTGTCGATAATAAATTTAGCCGTTACAACATTAGCACCAGAACAAGTTTCAGGACTTGCTGTAGCAGATATTACCGCTGTTGTTCCAATATCCCATATGATATTAGAGCTAACTGCTGCCCATTTTGTATCTTTAAATAATGCTGCTCCGATACCACAATCAGAAAATGGGTTTGGACCAGAACCAGGAGCTTTATTTGCAGCTTGTACGTTAAGAGAAGAAGCACATACAGCTATAGCGATTGAGCCAACAAAAACTTTCAACTTATTCATTCGATATCCTTATAATGTTTTTATTTTTATATTTTCGAAAAACCAACACGCATAATAGGTTTTAGCTTCTTGTTTATCAACATATTAATAAGTTTTTCATTTGATTTAACTATTTCTGGCCATAACAATAAGTTGAATAGCCCAAGTTGCCAGTACGAGAACAATACTTATGGTTTTTAAGCGATAACTCTGACCGATTCAAATAACTCTTACCTGCAAAAATTTGCAGCCTGAAATAAAAGTAGCTATTCAGTGAACAGCTATTTATTGTTCAATAAATTAAGTTACAGCACAGTTACCAGTAACGGCTGAATTATTTACCATGATGTATAAATCAGATGATTTTTCAACTAAATTTTGTTTTTGATAACCAGCATCTTCTATTGCTTTCTTCATTCCATTACGAATATTTACTGTCATTTCTGTTTCTGTGCTCTCAGCACAACCAAGTACACTGTACATTGAAGCAATATGTTCACCTGAGCCTTCTGCTAACTCTTCTACAATATTGTCATAATTATTAATAATAAACTTAGCTGCAATTACAGTTTTACCTGTACATGTTTGTGGGCTAGCGGTAGCAGAAGTAATGGCAGTAATTCCCGCATCCCAAACAACATTAGAGGTAACAGCTGCCCACTTAGTTCTTTCAAATAAAGCAGCACCAATACCGCAATCTGAAAATGGATTAGCTGCGTGTACATTAAGAGAAGCGGCACAAACAGCTAAAGTTAGGGACGTAGTCAATGCTTTAGTTTTATTCAAGGTATATCCATATTATATTTAAAAAAAAGCATACTATTTGTAAAATGTTAGTAAATCAACATATTAATGAACACTTTATATCCCTCTACAAAGTGTTTATTTACTGCGGACATAAACATTCCCGTTATAAGTCGCTAAGGTAATATCTTGGCCACCGCCATTAACTTCTGCGCTCATCATGCCGCCAATGACAATTTTTTGTTTGCCACCTTTATTTTTACGCTGTACATCTTCTGAGACAACAAACTCGGTAGCCAAGCCTGATAATATTTCACCTTTATAGCTTTGCACATTTACCTTTGCCGCGGTATTTTTACTGATGGTGATGTCAATATTACCGCTATGACTGGTCAGCGACGTTGGGTTTTTCTGATTTAATTTATCAAAAGACACAACAATATCTGTGTTGTGAGTTTCAGCTACCATAGGACCAGAGACACCACTGGCTATAATACTACCTTTAAAAGCTTCAGCTTCAATTGCGCCGGAAATATTATTAATTTCAACATCACCACCTTTGTACAATTCAATATCTAAGCGCGTACGTTTAGGCACTTTTATATGCAGAATGACGTTTTGAGTGCTGTATTCACTCGATATTTCAATTTCATTATCTTCTTCTTCAATTTCTAGCTGCATGCTATTATTTTTGACTGACTTAAGTCCTTCAGTAGAGCGTTGTGTTCTCTTGTGCTTATTTTTATGACCACTAATAATTTCACCAATTTTCTCAATATTGTTGCCTCTGCCATCATTTAGCTCAGCACTAACATCTTTAATAATTCGCTCAATTTTATTCAGCTCATTGGTTTCTATTTCCTCCATTGTTGCTGACACTTCAATCGACTCACCATCAAAACCTTCGATATAAATTGCCCCAGTATGCACCTCAATTTCTAAAGAAACCGGTTCGCCTGGATTAGACAGAGGTAAGCTGTAAGTTTTCTCAATGGCATATGCGCTTTGCGTTAACGTCGACAGAGTCAAGCCAAGTAGCGCTAAGTTGAATTTTTTCATGTTTTATACTCCAAAATAAATTTATTTAGATATGGGAAATGGCGTTAATTCTCTTTAAAAAATCTGCCATATCTGGATTCAATTCGCTTTCATTAAGTGTTTTCAATAATTCGTTTTTGGTTGTCTGGGAGCCGATATTGAGTAATAAACTGCACAGTTCGATTTTCACTAAGGTATTATTTTCTTTGATTGCAAACGCTAGGATTTGGCTCTCTTGTTCACTGATATCAGGCAAGTGATTTAAGGTATTAATAATCGCTAATTTAACCGCTGTAGAGCGATCATGCTCTAAGGTCGACATCAGTGTTTTCATTAATAATGGGTCAGTCAAATCAGTTTGTTGGCTATAAGCAACGCCAGTTAAACGTTCTGCCGCTGAAGATTTATCTAACATCGACAACGCTAGCATTGCACTCAAAGAAGAAACTTCTTGCTGTAAATTTTCAATACCAGTGTTAGCTGCTAGATTCTGTTTTTGCTGGCTTACACCATTGCTGTTCTGATTAGCGTTAAATCCCAAAACAAACACTAAACCTAAGGTAGCGAACTGCGCAAATGGCTTAATAGAGCTAACACTTAACCAATTTTTTACCGTAGTAAAAATACTATTTTTTTGGAGCTGAATAGTGGTTTGGCTAGTTTCGATACTCTGCTGAGCCGTTTGTGCTTGCAATAACATTTTATAAAAGCGTTTATCAAGTTCGTTAGAAGGTGACTCTTGGCTGTCTTGCTGCCAGAAAGCATCAATAAATGCTAATTCTTTAACCAGCTCTGGATTCGCTTCAATATATTGCTGCATTTCATCGTTAAGTATTAACTCAGCGCTGACGCCTTTATTGATGGTCGATAATTTCCAATCGATAATAGTTTGATGATTCATCACTGTACCTCACCTGATAACTTGTTATATTGTTCATGTAACTTACTAATTGCATTGCGCATTTTTGATTTCAAGGTATTTAAATTGCAATCGAGTAACGACGATATTTCATGATAATTTAATTGTTGAAAGCGGCTTAAGATAATAATTTCTCTATGTTCAGCTGAAATACTTGCTAGTGATTCATCAAAAATATCTTGCTGCTGACTTGATACCGCTTGTTCCGTTGCACAATGTTCCGCAACAACCTCATGGTCTTCAATATCTTCGTGAATAACATTACCTTTATTCTTTCGATACAAATCAGCGGCAGTATTTCTAGCAATACCGTACATCCAGCTGCTAAAGGTACTCGAACCATTAAAGCTACTACGATAAGTTAATATTTTCATAAAGGTTTCCTGCACTAAGTCTTCACTTTGTGCTCGGTTATTGCCTTTCTTACGAAAGTAATTAAACAACTTCACTTTATTGCTTTCATACAGCAGTGCTAACTTATCTAATTGGCCTGCTTGTACTTGCAACATTATGTCCTTTTCATTAACCATTTCTGATATAGGTTCCCGCGTTTAATGTTTTGCTAATTTCAAACTTTTCGCTAAGTTACTTTTTCTTATAGTTATTAATACCGAGTTTTTAGTAAAAGGTTTATAAATTTTTTATTTACTTTTTATTTTTTTATAAACGCCCATAAAAAAAGGGCCAAAGGCCCTTTATATAAATATTGTATATCGCCTTATTTACGAATACCTTCAATATGAAGCTCTAAATCTACTTTGCCGAAATCTTTCTTAAAGCCGAAATCACCCATAGCGATTGTTGCAGTGCCATTAAAACCAGCTCTGTAGCCACCCCATGGATCACTACCTTCGCCTACTTTAACTGCGTCGATAACTAATGGCTTAGTCACGCCGTGCATTGTAAAGTTACCGCTAATGGCTAATTTACCATTACCTTTATCTTCAACCTTGGTACTAACAAATGTTGCTTGAGCGTATTTACTAACATCAAGAAAATCATCTGAACGTACATGTTTATCACGTTTTGCATGGTTTGAGTCAAAACTTGAGGTATCAATAGTTACTGATATTTTAGCTGCAGTAATGTTGTCTTTATCGTAAGAGAAGTTACCTGAGAATTTATTAAAACGGCCAGCTAAAACACTAAAGCCCATGTGACTTGCTTTAAAGTTAATTGAGGCGTGAGCACCTTTGGTGTCAATAACATAGTCAGCTGCAAAAGCAGGCATTAACGCGCTTGAAGTTAGCAGAGCACTAGCAAGTAATAATTTTTTCATTTTCATTCCTTTAATTATTTTTTATATTTGTATTTGGTGTTTAAATTTCACTTAAGCATTCGTTTAAGCGTATTATCTTTATCAATAAAATGGTGTTTTAATGCCGCTAATGCATGTATTAGTGCCATAAATATTAGCGCGTATGCAATATAGTAGTGTACCGCGCCTGCAAGGTCTTCCTGATTTTCTGCAATAAGGATAAATGCCGAAACATTAAACCAGTCAAAAACCGCTATAGCCTTTCCGTCGGCACTTGTGATCAAATAGCCAGAAACCAACACCGTAAGCAGAATAAAATATAAGGCAAACGTCATAATGGCAGAAGACTTTTTCTCTAGTGCACTATGGCTACTAATAGCCTTTGGTTTAGTAGTTATGGTGCGCCATGCCAATCTAAACAGTGTGACTATTAATAGCAGTAAACCTGCGCTTTCATGCCAATGTGGCGCTCGTTGGTACCACTCACTGTAATAATCTAGATCTACCATCCAGTAGCCTAAACCAAATAGCACAAAAACAGCTAATGCAGACAACCAATGTAATCCTTTACTGACTAGCCCATATTGCTGGCTATTATTTTCCCACAGTACCTTATTGCGAATCATTTTCTTTCTCAACGCGTTTTATTTTAGTGTAGCGACTCATTGCCTATAAACCTAGTCATTTTGCCGCAAATAACCGTGATTTGTCGTATTTCTAGCTGCCAAATGCAGCGGCTAAAAATAGTGAATACTTGATACAGTTATTGAGCTAGATCAAAACGATAGAACAGCAGAGGCATAGAATGAAATTAAGCCAAGGAGGTATGCGTTATGAACAAAGCAATCTTAAACAACCTATTAGAGAAGAAAGTAGAATTACAACGCCGTGTAGATGCGATTGAAGCAGATTTTAAAAAAGGGCGTTCGCCTGACTTTTCTGAGCAAACCACTGAAAACGAAAATAACGAAGTACTAAATGAAATACATCATGAAGCAAAACTAGAGCTTAGCCTTGTTAAACAAGCTATTACTCGTTTTGAAAATGATGAATACGGCATTTGCTGTCAATGTAGTGAAGCTATTAATCCTGAACGTTTAAAAGTTTTACCTTATATCGATACTTGTATTAATTGTGCTAAATAGGAGCAACAAACCATGATAGAAAAACACGATTTGCACCACGAATTCCCAGAATTTGAGCAAGAGATCCGTCAATTAAAAATGTCTGACGGTCATTTTGCACGTTTATTTAAAGAGTATCATGAGTTAGACCATGAAGTTCGTCGCATTGAAGAAGGTGTTGAAACAACGTCTGATGAATATTTAGAAACAAAAAAAATTGCTCGATTACACAGAAAAGATGAATTATTTTCGATGTTAAAAAAAGTGAAAATGCCAGTATAATAATCCAATATTAGAGGCAATAAAAAAGCGACTATTTACCGAGGTAAAAGTCGCTTTTTTTAGTTCACTAAAACTGAATGTAAAACGCTAGTGCTATTTCTTACTTGTTGCTTGGATAACACGTAATTGTGCAACAGCACGAGCTAGTTCAGCTGCGGCTTCTGCATAATCAACATCGTTACCGTGTTCATTCAAGTGTTTCTCAGCGCGTTCTTTAGCCTGTAGTGCAGCTTGTTCATCTAAATCACCGCCACGTACTGCGATATCCGCTAATACTGTTACGTTGTTAGGTTGAACTTCTAACATACCGCCAGAAAGATAAATGATTTCTTCATCACCACCTTTCTTAACGATTCTTGCCATACCAGGTTTTAGTGAGGTCAGCAAAGGTGCGTGACCAGGCATTATACCTAATTCACCTTCGCTACCTGTGATCTGTAATGATTCAATGCTGCCAGAAAATAACTCTTCTTCAGCACTTACTACATTCAGATTTACAGAAAGTATTGCCATGTGACCTCCTAATTGGTGATTAACTTATGCTAATCACCAGCCTTCATTACATGTTTTTAGCTTTTTCAGCTGCTTCTTCAATAGAACCAACCATGTAGAAAGCTTGCTCAGGTAAATCATCATACTCACCTGCAAGTAAACCTTTAAAGCCAGCAATTGTGTCTTTAAGAGATACGTACTTACCAGGAGAACCTGTGAATACTTCAGCAACAAAGAACGGTTGAGATAAGAAACGTTGAATCTTACGTGCGCGATTCACTGCTAATTTATCTTCTTCAGATAACTCATCCATACCTAAGATGGCGATGATATCTTTAAGTTCTTTGTAACGTTGTAACGTTGATTGAACGCCACGAGCTGTTTCATAATGCTCAACACCAACTACTAACGGGTCTAATTGACGCGAAGTAGAATCAAGTGGATCGATTGCAGGGTAAATACCTTGCGATGCGATATCACGAGAAAGTACAACTGTTGCATCTAAGTGAGCAAAAGTTGTTGCTGGAGATGGATCGGTCAAATCATCCGCAGGTACGTATACCGCTTGAATTGAAGTGATTGAACCTTTCTTCGTAGAGGTAATACGCTCTTGAAGAACACCCATTTCTTCAGCAAGTGTTGGTTGGTAACCAACGGCTGATGGCATACGACCTAACAATGCAGATACTTCAGTACCAGCAAGTGTATAACGGTAGATGTTATCTACGAAAAATAATACGTCACGACCTTCGTCACGGAATTTTTCAGCCATAGTCAAACCAGTAAACGCTACGCGTAAACGGTTTCCTGGAGGCTCGTTCATTTGGCCGTAAACTAACGATACTTTATCAAGTACGTTAGAATCGTTCATTTCATGGTAGAAATCGTTACCTTCACGAGTACGCTCACCTACACCAGCAAATACTGAGTAGCCGCTATGCTCAATCGCGATGTTACGAATAAGTTCCATCATGTTTACGGTTTTACCAACACCAGCACCACCGAATAAACCAACTTTACCACCCTTAGCGAATGGACATACTAAGTCGATTACTTTGATACCAGTTTCAAGAAGCTCGTTAGACATCGCTTGCTCAGCATATGCTGGAGCTTCACGGTGAATTGACCATCTTTCTTCTTCGCCGATTGGGCCAGCTTCATCGATAGGCTCACCCAATACGTTCATGATGCGACCCAATGTTTTCGTTCCTACTGGAACTTGGATGTTATCACCTGTATTTAATACGTTCAGACCACGACGCAAACCGTCAGATGAACCCATAGCGATGGCACGAACTACGCCACCACCTAATTGCTGTTGTACTTCTAGTACTAAGCCTGAAAGGTCACCTTCAGTTATGTTTAACGCGTCATATACCTGAGGTACAGCATCTTGTGGAAATTCTACATCCACAACTGCGCCAATGATTTGGACGACTTTACCTGTACTCATGTTTAATCCTCTAATCTGTGCTCTTATTTACTATTAAAATAAACCAAGAACCTTTGCTTATACCGCTGCTGCACCAGCACAAATTTCACCCAATTCTTGAGTAATACCTGCTTGACGAGCTTTGTTATATACCAATTGTAAATCGTTAATTAAGTCACCCGCATTATCTGTTGCAGCTTTCATTGCAACCATACGAGCAGCTTGTTCACATGCGAGGTTTTCAACCACACCTTGATATACTTGAGATTCTGTATAACGAACTAATAAATGTTCAAGTATTGCTTGAGCATCAGGTTCGTATATGTAATCCCAGCGATGCTTAATAGCGTCATCATCTGACTTAGGCAAAGGTAAAAGTTGATCGATTGTCGGTTTTTGCGTCATCGTATTAACAAACTTGTTATATACAATGAACAATCTATCTATCTCACCATTATCATAGGCGTTTAGCATAACCTTAACACTACCGATTAAATCAGTAAGTGAAGGGTTATCACCTAATCCAGAAGTTTGTGAAACAACTTTAGCACCCATACTGTTGAAAAATGACGTAGCTTTAGAACCCACTACGGCAAATTCAACTTCAGCGCCAGCTGCTTGATGTTTACCAGCATCAACTAGTACTTGTTTAAACAAGTTAATGTTCAAACCACCACACAAACCACGGTCTGTTGAGACAACGATATAACCTACACGCTTAGCTTCACGTTCAACCATATATGGATGACGATATTCTAAATTACCAAGCGCGATGTGACCGATCACATTTCGCATATTTTCAGCGTATGGACGAGAGGCAGCCATGCTATCTTGCGCTCTGCGCATTTTGCTAGCTGCAACCATTTCCATCGCGCTGGTGATTTTCTGTGTATTTTTTACACTTCCAATCTTCGATTTTATCTCTTTAGCGCCGGACATGACTATTCTCCCGAAAAGGTTAACTCAATTACCAAGTTTGGGTCGCTTTAAAAGCTTCAATAGCTTTAGCTAAACCAGACTCGATGTCTTTGTTATAGTCACCCTTTTCATTGATAGTAGCCATCAATTCAGCGTGATCATTGTTTACGTATGAACGTAATGCATCTTCAAAATCGACAACTTTGTCGATTGCAATATCATTTAAAAAGCCTTTTTCTGCGGCAAATAATGATACTGCTGTTTCAGCAATTGACAATGGGCTGTATTGCTTTTGCTTCATCAATTCAGTAACACGTTGACCATGCTCTAATTGAGCACGTGTAGCGTCATCTAAATCTGATGCAAACTGAGCAAAGGCTGCTAGTTCAGCATATTGTGCTAATGCTAAACGAATACCACCACCAAGTTTCTTGATGATTTTAGTTTGAGCAGCACCACCAACACGAGATACAGAAATACCAGCGTTTACAGCAGGACGAATGCCTGAGTTAAACAGGTTAGATTCTAAGAAGATCTGACCATCGGTAATTGAGATTACGTTAGTTGGTACGAATGCTGATACATCACCCGCTTGTGTTTCAATGATAGGTAAAGCAGTTAAAGAACCTGTTTTACCTTTAACTTCACCGTTAGTGAACTTTTCAACATACGCTTCGTTAACACGAGCAGCACGTTCAAGTAAACGGCTGTGAAGATAGAAAACGTCACCTGGGTAAGCTTCACGGCCTGGCGGACGACGTAAAAGTAATGAAATTTGACGGTAAGCAACTGCTTGCTTAGACAAATCATCATATACGATTAGTGCATCTTCACCGCGGTCACGGAAGTATTCCCCCATAGTACAACCAGAGTAAGCTGATAAGTACTGTAGTGCAGCAGCTTCAGAAGCAGAAGCAACAACAACGATAGTATTATCTAACGCGCCGTGCTCTTCTAATGAACGAACTAAGTTCGCAACAGTAGAAGCTTTCTGACCGATTGCTACGTATACACACTTAATACCAGTGTTTTTCTGGTTAATAATTGCATCTAGTGCGATCGCTGATTTACCAATTTGGCGGTCACCAATGATAAGTTCACGTTGACCACGACCGATTGGAATCATTGAATCGATTGATTTAATACCAGTTTGTACTGGTTCATCAACAGATTTACGATCGATAACACCTGGTGCTACAACTTCAACTGGAGCGAAACCATCGTTATCGATAGGTCCTTTTCCGTCAATTGGCTCACCAAGAGTGTTTACAACACGGCCTAATAAGCCACGTCCGACTGGTACTTCTAAAATACGACCAGTACATTTTACTTTTACGCCTTCAGCTAGATCCGCATAAGGACCCATAACTACCGCACCGACCGAATCACGGTCAAGGTTTAAAGCGATAGCGAAGCGATTGCCAGGAAGTTCGATCATCTCGCCTTGCATTACGTCTGCAAGACCGTGAATACGAATGATACCATCTGTTACAGAAACGATAGTACCTTCATTACGAGCTTCACTAACTACGTCAAACTGTTCAATACGACTCTTGATCAGTTCAGCGATTTCAGTGGAATTCAGTTGCATGCTCTGTTCCCCGTTAGGATTGCATTGTTGTTGCTAAGCGGTTCAGTTTACCTCGTACTGAACCATCTATTACCATATCACCAGCTTTTATTACTAAGCCAGAGACTACGTTTGCATCAATTTCACAATTAAGTTTTACTTTTCGAGCCAAACGCTTTTCAAGCGCAGCGCATAATGTAGTTTCTTGCTCTGTTGTTAATTTAACAGCAGAGGTTACATCCACAGCAAGAGTTTTTTCATGTTCAGCTTTTAATTCGCTAAAATGAGCAACAACCTGTGGCAGCACCAATAAACGTTGATTTTCAGCCATCACTTTAATTAAGTTTTGGCCATTGCTATCAAGTTGAACATCACAGACTTTCAAAAAGATGTCTTGTGCTTGTTCTACTGATGCACCACCAGAAAGATATTCTATAATGGTGGCATCGTTAGCAACTTCTGCAGCAAAAACTAGCATTTCTAACCAGCTTTCAACTGCATTCGCTTCAATAGCAAAATCAAACGCCGCTTTAGCGTAGGGACGAGCGATGGTAGTCAATTCAGACATAAGCTCATTTCCCTCTAAAGTTCAGCTACAAGTTTATCTAAAATGTCGCTATGTACCGCGGCATCAATTGAACGTTCAAGAATTTTCTCAGCACCAGCTACCGCAAGAATAGCCACTTGTTGGCGCAATTCTTCTTTAGCTTGGTTACGTTCAGTATCAATTTCTGCATGACCTGAAGCTAAGATTTTTTCTTTCTCAGCTTGTGCTTTAACTGCAGCTTCTTCAACTATCTGAGCTTCACGCTTTTTAGCAGCTTCAACAATACCAGCTGCTTGCGCTTTAGCGTCTTTTAATTGTGCTGTAGCTTTCTCTTGAGCAAGCTCAAGATCTTTAGCGGCACGGTCAGAAGCTGCAAGGCCATCAGCAATAACTGCTTGGCGTGCTTCGATGGCACCAATAATTGGTGGCCATACGTACTTCATACAAAAAATTACGAATACGATAAATGCGATTAATTCACCAACTAAGGTCATATTAAGATTCATTTATGTATCTCCTATTCAAATTCGCGTTATAAATTAAGCTGGAACACCAACTGCGAATAATAGGTATAAGCCGATAGCAACACCGATCATTGCGATAGCATCGATAAGACCCGCTACGATGAACATTTTTACTTGAAGTTGTGGTGCTAACTCAGGTTGACGAGCAGCAGACTCTAAAAATTTGCCACCAAGTAAGCCAAAACCAATCGCAGTACCAAGAGCACCTAGACCGATTAATAAAGCAACAGCGATATATAACATATTTATCTCCGATTATTTAAGTAAAGTTATAAAGTTAAAAATTAAGGTTGAAACTTGTATTAATGCCCTTGATTAGTTTTACCTAAGAAAGGGCAAAAAATTTAGTGATCTTCGTGCGCTAGACTCAAATAAAGAATCGTTAGCATCATGAAGATAAACGCTTGTAATGGGATAACCAACAAGTGGAAAGCAGCCCATAAAAAGTGTACTGGCAATTGGAATAAACCAATTGTCGCAATCAATAAGAAAATTAATTCACCTGCGTATAAGTTACCAAATAGACGTAGTGCTAGTGATAACGGACGAGCAAGTAAAGTAACCATCTCTAAAATAAAGTTCACAGGGTACAATGACCAGTGGCCAAACGGCTGAGTAGTTAGCTCTTTAATAAAGCCGCCAATGCCTTTTACTTTAATTGAGTAATAAATAATTAAAGCAAATACACCTAATGCTAATGCAAAAGTCATGTTTGGATCGGTTGTTGGAACGGCTTTCATATAATGAACACCAAACAACTCAAAGATACGCGGTATTAAATCAACCGGCACCCAATCCATAGCATTCATTAGCAATACCCAAACAAAAATGGTTAAAGCTAATGGCGCGATTACAGGGTTATTACCGTGAAAGGTACTTTTAACGCTGTCATCAACAAACTCAACAACCATTTCTACAGCACATTGCAACTTACCAGGAACACCGGTACTTGCTTTTTTTGCAACTGAACGAAATAGCATAATAAAAACCAAACCTAAAAACACCGACCAACCAAGTGTATCTAAGTGAATGGTCATGAAACCCTCACCTACAGACAAATTGGTTAAATGGTGTTTAATATATTCTTGGCTGGTAATTTCCGCAGCAGACATATTAATTATCCCAATGATTAAAGTTTAAAAAAAAATGGTGTTAATAGTGGTAAAACCACTACTATGCAAAAACTACTGAAAAAAGCTATCGGCTCTATCGCTAAAAATTTGAAGGCTAGCGCAAATAAAACGGCCGTTAATACAATTTTCAATTTTTCGCCACTGTAAAAGGAATCTAAAACCTTTTCGGACGATCTTGCTCCGGCATATTTAAATGCTTTATGAGCAAAAATAAAATTAGGGATTATACTTATCGCTCCACCCGCTAATACTGAGTATGCGAAAGATAATCCCCAAATAAAATATGTCGCTACACTGAAAGTTATCACGATGATTATCGAAATCAGTATTTGCTTAAATGCAAATTGCCTTCCTGGTTTAGCTAACTCATTGCCAATAAATAAACTCACCAGAAACTCCGTACGATAATTTTCGTAATTCTTACAGTTTTTTAAAGATGAAATATCCTCTTTAAAAAGCCGACGCAAGTATACTTAATTACAGCGCTATTGCAACAAAATAGGGCACTCATTGCCCAGATAATGTGCGAAATGTAACGCTAAATGACAAAATTACGACTAATGTATAATCGATTAGGAAAACTTTAAGTTTTTATGACAAGAAGAGAAGAAAAACAGCATATTTTAAGTAACTTATCACTTTGAAAAGTTACTTACTTTTATTGGTCACATTTAATACGGTTTTAAAAAGAGTTAAAACGAGAAACTATTCCATCAAGTTCAGATAGATCGCTGTATGATATAACTAGCTTTCCTTTACCTTTTTTATTGTGATTAATAGCAACTTGCGAACCTAACTTTTCAGATAAGTTTTGCTCAAGTGCTTTGGTGTTAGGGTCAATTTCTTTTTCTTTTGGTTCTTTTTCAGGTAGTTGAACCTTTTTAATAAGTGCTTCAGTTTCTCGAACGTTTAATTCTTTGGCAACAACGATGCGGGCTGTGTTGGTTTGAATATCGTTATCTAATGCCAATAGCGCACGTGCATGACCCATTTCAATATCGCCATGCTCAAGCAATGTTTTTACTTCACTGTTTAAGTTATTTAAACGCAATAAATTAGAAACGGTTGTTCTAGACTTACCAACGGCCTCAGCAACTTCTTGGTGAGTTAATTCAAATTCAATTAACAAGCGCTCAAGTGCAATAGCTTCTTCCATCGCATTAAGATCTTCACGTTGAATATTTTCAATTAATGCAATCGCAACTGCAGCTTCATCAGGTACATGTTTAATTAGGCAAGGAACGTTATCAAGCTCTGCAATTTGTGCGGCACGCCAACGTCGTTCACCAGCAATAATTTCATAACTATGATCACTAATAGGTCGAACAACGATAGGTTGAATAATACCTTGTGACTTTATTGAATTAGCCAAATCGTCTAGTGCTTCAGCCGACATATCTTTACGCGGTTGATACTTACCTGGGTGTAATTGTTCTATCGGTAAGTTTTGCAATTCACTTTCTTTGTTACCTTTATCAACACCAGGTTCTTCTGAAGAGTTACTTGCAGGTGTTGTTAATAAAGCATCAAGACCGCGACCTAGACCTCTGCGTTTACTTTGACTCATAGTGTTCCTTGCTCTTGTTCGGTTGTAGCTTGCGGTTTAGGTTGTTTGTTTTGTTCTGCTCGACGTAATATTTCACCCGCTAATGCAAGATAGGCTTTGGCGCCTGTCGAAGACTTATCGTAATACATTGCAGGAGCACCAAAACTAGGCGCTTCAGCTAAACGGACATTGCGTGGTATTACCGTACGGTAAACTTTATCACCAAAATGTCGTTTTAATTGTTCAGAAACATCATTGGCTAGACGATTACGTGGATCGTACATAGTACGTAAAATGCCTTCAATATGTAATTTACTGTTTACCACCGAGGTTAATTGCGAAATTGTATCCATTAATGCCGTTAAACCTTCCAAGGCATAATATTCACACTGCATAGGCACTAATACTGAATCAGCTGCAGTCATAGCATTAACCGTTAACATGTTTAAAGAAGGAGGGCAGTCAATAATAATAAAATCGTAGTCTTTTCTAACTTTAGATAAAGAGTTTTTTAAGCGATGTTCGCGAGAATAAACTTCCATTAACTTAATTTCAGCCGCTGTTACATCACTATTGGCAGCAATTAAATCGTAAACACCAGCCGTATTTCTACATACAACATCTTCGAAAGGGCGTTCTTCAATCAATAATTCAAAACAGGTTGCTGGTACTTCATATTTATCAATACCACTCCCCATTGTCGCGTTACCTTGAGGATCTAAATCTATTAGCAAAACTTTACGCTTTGTCGCCGCAAGCGATGCTGCTAAGTTGACTGAGGTTGTTGTTTTACCAACACCACCTTTCTGATTTGCAACCGCAATTATTTTTCCCACAGGATCCTCAAATACTTTTCTGATCAAAAGCTTATTATTATTTATGATTTAACTAATTCAATCAAATGGCGTTCACCTTCTAAGCGGGGAACGGCAATAGTATGACTTTTCGCTACGGAAACATTACTCGGTAAAGCTGCCACTTCATCATTTGGGTAATGACCTTTTAAGGCTAAAAATCGACCATGTTCAACAGTAACAAGATGATCACACCATGTCACCATATCAAGTAAAGATGAAAATGCGCGACTTAGTACACCGTCAAATGGTTTTTCAGGGTGATACTCTTCAACACGAGCTTTAACAGGGGTTACATTGTTAAGTTTGAGTTGATAGACAACTTGACGTAAAAAAGTAATTCTTTTTCCTAAGCTGTCTAATAATACAAAATTGCGTTCAGGATACAAGATGGCAAGTGGAATACCAGGTAAACCCGGTCCAGTGCCAACATCAATAAACGACTCACCTTCAAGTAACGGTCCGACCATTAAACTATCCATGATATGTTTAACAACCATATCTTTTGGATCACGAATTGAGGTTAGGTTATAGGCTTTATTCCACTTATTCAATAATTCAACATATTGAATAAGTAAGGCAACTTTTTCTTCAGAAACCTCTATTGAGGTTTCATTTATTAAAGTAGCTAGCTGATCAGATAGTGTCATTAGGCGAAATCTTAATTAATATGTTGGTTTATTATGCTGTTTTGCGTAATAAACCATGTTTTTTCAGATAGACTAATAATAACGAAATTGCTGCAGGAGTAATACCAGAAATACGAGAAGCTTTACCAATAGTTTCTGGACGAGCATCGCTAAGCTTAGCGACTACTTCGTTTGAAAGACCTGAAATTTGGGTAAAGTCGAACTCCATTGGGATTAACGTATCTTCATGACGTTTCTTTTTCGCAATTTCATCTAATTGACGATCAATATAACCAGCATACTTAATTTGAATTTCAATTTGTTCAGCAGCTTGTGTATCTAATAATTTTGGACCTAACCCTTCAATTTCCATTAAATCGTCATACCTAACTTCAGGGCGACGAACAAGATCTTCTAGGCTATTTTCACGACTTAATGGTGTTTTTAATAATTCATTTATTTGAGGTGCTATCGCATGATCCCTTTGTACCCATACCGATCGCAAACGTTGACGTTCTAACTCAACATTTTCCATTTTTTCATTAAAACGCTGCCAGCGTTGATCATCAACTAAGCCAAGTGAACGACCCTTTTCAGTTAAACGGATATCGGCATTATCTTCACGTAATAATAATCGGTATTCCGCACGTGAAGTAAACATACGGTAAGGTTCTTTCGTCCCTAGTGTTGCTAAATCATCAACAAGTACGCCCATGTAGGCTTGATCACGTGTTAATACCAGTTCTTCTTTGCCTTGTACGCGTGCTGCTGCATTGGTTGCTGCCAATAGACCTTGAGCACCCGCTTCTTCGTAGCCAGTTGTACCGTTAATTTGTCCAGCAAAATATAAGTTTTCAACAAATTTACTTTCAAGTGTTTGCTTTAAGTCACGAGGATCGAAGAAGTCATATTCAATAGCGTAACCAGGACGAGTGATATGAGCATTTTCAAAACCTTTAATCGATCTAACAAGATCCATCTGTACATCAAACGGTAAACTTGTCGATATACCATTAGGATAAATTTCGTGTGTGGTTAAACCTTCAGGCTCAACAAATATTTGATGACTATCTTTTTCAGCAAAACGATGAATTTTATCTTCAATAGAAGGGCAGTATCTTGGTCCTATACCTTCAATAACACCGGTATACATTGGTGATCTATCTAAACCTGATTGAATAATTTCGTGGGTTTTTTTATTGGTATGGGTGATAAAACATGAAACTTGCTCTGGGTGATCATTACCTGATCCCATAAACGAAAATACCGGGCGAGGATCATCACCTGCTTGCTCTTCCATGACGGAAAAATCAAGGCTGCGCGCATCTAAACGAGGCGGGGTACCTGTTTTTAAACGATCCATTCTAAATGGCATATCACGTAAGCGTTCAGCTAGGTTAATACTTGCAGGATCACCTGCTCGACCACCTTGATAATTATTTAAACCAATATGAATTTGTCCTGCAAGGAAAGTACCTACGGTTAAGACAACACTTTTAGCTTTAAACTTTAAGCCCATTTGTGTTGAAACACCGACGATCTTGCTATTTTCTAGAATAAGATCATCACAAGGCTGTTGGAATATCGTTAAATTAGCTTGATTTTCAAGGTAATTACGGACGAAATTTCGATATAAACTACGATCAGCTTGAATACGTGTTGCACGAACTGCAGGGCCTTTGCTGGCATTTAATGTTCTAAATTGGATCGCAGCATGATCAGCTGCCGTAGCCATTAAACCACCTAACGCATCAATTTCTTTTACCAAGTGACCTTTGCCAATACCACCAATGGCTGGATTACATGACATTTGTCCAAGGGTATCAATGTTATGGGTTAGTAGTAAGGTTTTACATCCCATACGAGATGCTGCAAGGGCTGCTTCTGTACCTGCATGACCACCACCAACAACAATTACGTCATAAGACTCTTGATACCACATAAATTAATAACCTTAGTTTGGTTTATCTTTAAAAAATAAGAGCGATATTTTAGCGCTTTTTTTACTTGAGGGGAATGATCAAATTCATGAAAAGATCTTAGCTTGATCCTTAAATAATATATAAAGATCTTTAAATAGATCTTGTTATTATTACTTATTAGGATCCTTCTTTTCTGTGGGTAAGTGCTTTTTACTTATATAAAACATGTAATTAGATGGTACAAAACCTTGTGATCAAACGTTGATCAACTCGCGTATAAGCTTTGATCAAAAGAGCAGGTTATCCACAGCTCTTTTAAAGTAATATATTATCTACTGAATAATAATAGAAAATTAATAGTTTTTACCCAGAGTTATCCACATAGCCCTTATATTTCTTGGTATATTGTGAGTAAGTTATGGGTAATTAGCTTATAAATGATCTTTGTTTTCATTTAACCAGTTTTGCGATCGCTCTTCTGGATCAATATCTTCGCTCATATCTAAGGTCGTTAGTGGTAGTAATTCAATACAACCCTTTGATATAAGTAATTTATTTAAGTTTTTAGCCGCAAAACAAAAAGTGTCATAGCTAGAATCGCCAACGCCGATCGTTAAAAACTTAACTGAGGATAGATCTTGATCGCTTTTTTCTAGATCCGTAACAAAAGCTTGAATATTGTCAGGGTAGTCACCAGCACCATGTGTGGAGGTACAAATTAACCAGGTTTGATTTTCGTTGTTTATTTGCGCAAAATCCGGTTGGAAATGTAGTTCAACATCATGGCCAAGTGCCGTTAATGTTTCTTCACAGGCTTCAGCAACATACTCTGAACCACCTAACATACTACCAACAATTACTTGAAATGAGCTCATTTAAGACGCCTATCTTTTGATTTTTTTAAGTGAATTTATGTGTTATTTATAACTTTATTTTCCAATACAAAACGAAGAAAATATTTGGCTTAACAGATCATCATTAGTGAATTCACCTGTTATTTTGTTGAGCTCTTGTTGGCAAAAGCGTAATTCTTCAGCCAAAATTTCTCCTGCGACATAGGACTCTAATTGATCTAAACCTATTTCTAAGTGTTCATGAGCTTTTTCAAGGGCAACCAAATGACGTCGTCGTGCCATAAAGCCACCTTCAGTGCTGCCTTGATAACCCATGATGTGCTTAAGGTGCGCTGTTAGGTCATTAACACCTTCACCTGTTTTAGCTGATAAGGTAATGGTAGGGGTATCGTTTAGCTCGCTATATCCCGTTTTAGCCTGACTTATATCAGCTTTATTTCTGACAATAGTTAACCCTATATTGGCAGGTAACTTATCGAAAAACTCTGGCCAAACAGTTTTAGGATCGATACTAATATCTGTTGATGAGTCAACCATTAGTAGAACTCGGTCTGCTTGATTAATTTCTTGCCAAGCACGTTCAATACCTATTTGTTCTACTTTATCTGCACTATCGCGTAAGCCTGCAGTATCTATAATGTGCAATGGCATGCCATCGAGGTGAATTTGCTCAGAAAGCACATCACGAGTCGTACCGGCGATATCCGTTACTATTGCACTCTCTTTACCACTTAATGCGTTTAGTAGGCTTGATTTACCGGCGTTAGGTCGTCCTGCAATAACAACGCGCATACCTTCACGAATAATACTGCCTTGCTGGGCTTTATTTTTAACTTCTGCAACTTGCGTGATAATAGCTTTAAGATCGTTGACAACTTTTTCATCAGCGAGAAAGTCTATTTCTTCTTCAGGAAAATCAATTGCTGCTTCGACATACATACGTAAATGTATGGTATCGTTAACCATTTGATGAACTAACTTTGAAAAATCACCTTGTAGAGAATGTAACGCACAACGGGCTGCTTGCTCTGAACTTGAATTAATTAAGTCGGCAATTGCTTCAGCTTGCGTTAGGTCGAGCTTGTCGTTCATGAAAGCTTGTTCACTAAACTCACCAGGGCCGGCCATACGAACATTAGGTAACGCGAGTATTTCTTTTAATAACATATCAAGTATAACTGGGCCGCCATGACCTTGAAGTTCAAGAATATCTTCGCCGGTAAATGAATTTGGCCCTTTAAAGTAAAGTGCTATACCTTGATCTAAAGCTTGGCCTTTTTGATCATTAAAGGTTAAATATTCAGCTTTTCTTAATTCAGGTAATTTACCCAAAATAGCCTGAGCAACATTTTTCACTTCTGGCCCTGAAACTCTGATGATACCAACACCACCTCGTCCTGGTGCTGTGGCCTGTGCAGCAATGGTTTCTTTTTGGCTTGATGAAAAAGCAAGGTTGGTCATGAAGTATCTCTGTTTTTGGCAATTGTTTAATTGGCGATATTATAAACTGATAACAACAGACTGGAAATGCAGAGTTAATTATTGTTGTGATTAAAACTAAATTAACTGATGGAAGGTAAGGAAATATAGTGAATAGCTAATAAATTTCAGGCAATCGCCATTCAATCACACCTTTGTGATCACGGCATACCGTTCATCGACGTGTAGGGACAGACTAATATATTGTAAGGCTGGGCGTATGAGAAAGATCAGAGCATAAAAAAAGGTAGCTAATTGCTACCTTTTTCAATTATAGAAATGAATTTACTTAGCTTTGGCTTTTTCGATGCCCGAGAATATTATTTTCATTTGTACAATAGAAATAATGTTGCTCACTAACCAGTAAAGTACTAATCCTGATGGGAACCAGAAAAAGAATACAGTGAACATAACTGGCATGTACTGCATTATTTTCTGTTGCATTGGGTCTTGTACTGTCATTGGCTGCATTTTTTGCATAATGAACATACTTACGCCCATCAATACTGGCAGAATGTAGAATGGGTCTTGCGCTGAAAGATCTTGGATCCACAACATAAATGGTGCATGACGTAATTCAACACTTTCTAAAAATACCCAATATAGTGCTAAGAAAATAGGCATTTGAATCAGTAGTGGTAAACAACCACCGGCTGGATTTACTTTTTCTTTGCGATAAAGTTCCATCATAGCTTGTGATACTTTTTGCTTATCGTCGCCGTAACGTTCTTTTAGCTGGGTCATTTTTGGTTGTAAGGCGCGCATTTTAGCCATTGAGGTATATTGCGCTTTCGTTAATGGGTACATACCGCCTTTAACGATTAGGGTGATCATAATAATTGCGATACCCCAGTTACCAACACCACCCCAGTTAAATACTAGGCCAAACAGGTCAACATCACCTGATTGGATCATGTTCAGTAACCAATGCAATGGTTGGCTGATCATAAATAAGAAGCCGTAATCAATGGTTAAATCTAAGTTTTCTTCGATACTTTCAAGTACGTCTTGGTCTTTTGGACCAACATAAAATGTTGCTGAAGTTGTTGCTGTGCTATGTGGTTCAACCGTTATTGCTGGGGCTTTGAAACCAATAATGGCATCTCTATTTGCTGAATAAAGGCTATAAATTTGGTTAGTAGCAGAACTTTCAGGCACCCAAGAAGAAACAAAGTAGTGTTGCAACATGGCAACCCAGCCGCCTTGAGTAGACACGTTTAAGTTCTTTTCTGAAATATCGTCAAAGTCATATTTCTCATAAACATCTTCAGTGGTCGAGTATGCAGTACCTTTATAGGTAGGTAATAAGCCACTTGAGCTCTCAACTAAAGTTGTTTGTTTTAATTGACCATACATTTGCACACTTGCTGGAGTGCTAGCATTGTTTTGTACTATGTATTCAACGTTAATAACGTAACTATCATGATTAAAGGTAAAGCGTTTTGTCACTGATAAGCCAGCAGCGTCAACATAATCTAAATCGACCATTAAAGGTGCATCTGGTGATGTTTGGTAAGTGGTTGCTGATGTTTGGTATACTGGACGGCCTTTAATGACTCGGTCTAAACCTTGCGCGCCAGTTAAACCACTTTGTGCAATATAACGGTCTGTATCATTACGTAAAATGGTAAATGGAATACCATTGCCTTGCTCAGTATCAAACTTTAAAAGTTTAGCTTCAACAATGTCGCCACCGTTTGTATCAATTTTTAAAGCAAAAACGTCGTTAGTAACTGAAATTATTGTCGCTGTAGCAACGGTACTTTCATTACTTAATGGTGATGCTGTTGCTGATGATTCAGGAACAAAATCACCGTTACTCGGTGTGATTGTTTGTTGAGTTACTGCTGGTTGCTCAATAACTGGAGCATTGTCTGTTTGCCATTGATTAAATAGCAAATAGGTAACAACCATAAGCGCAATAAAAAGAAAACTGCGTTGAGATTCCATAATGAATTATTTCTCTTTTTTTGATAGTGGTACGGGATCATGTCCACCCGCATTTAATGGATGGCATTTTAGTATACGTTTGCCTGCTAACCAACAACCTTTTATCACACCAAAGCGATTAATTGCTTCTATAGCATAAAAAGAACAAGTTGGATCGAATCTACAATTGGGGCCAAGCAATGGACTAAGCCAGCGCTGGTAAGCTTTTACGAAGGTAATTGCTATTTTTTGTGGCGTTGAATTATTTTTCGCCATATTTTTTCCAATTGCTGATTAATTTCTTTGTTTTCGAGCTTGTCAGTACCCGACTTTACCATAACAACTATATCTATATGGGGGATATTATGTTGATTTAAACGGAAGCTTTCACGAATTTGTCGTTTGATACGATTTCGTTGAACGGCTAATTTGACCCGTTTTTTAGCTATGGCTAAACCTAAGCGATTATTATTATCAGAGTTTGGTGTTACGAGGATAGTGATGTGGCTAGAGCCAAAACGAAGAGGTTTTGAAAAGACAGCTTGAAATTGACCGGGAGTCAAAAGACGAGACTCCCGATTAAATTCATAAGTAACCGTATTGGTCACCAATTTTTTAACCTAAACTTCTAGTTAAAAAATTAAGCACTAAGGCTTGCGCGGCCTTTAGCACGGCGACGTGCTATTACTGCACGGCCGTTTTTTGTAGCCATGCGAGCACGGAAGCCATGGTTGCGCTTACGCTTTAATACACTAGGTTGAAATGTTCTTTTCATTACGCTAATCCGTCTGTTGTCGTTGCCCTGGCAAAACAGCCTTCATGAGCACACTGGGTCTAAAAATGAGGCGAAATTCTATATAGAGAAGCAAACTTTGTCAATGATTATTCTTCAGCTATTTTAAAAAGATCGTTACTGGATCGTCTCGATCTAAAAAGTATCCACAGTTTTATAACAAAATTGCTTTTCAGTAGCAAAGAGTAGTCCATTATTTCGATAATAATTAAATAGTATATTTAAAGTTTTTTAGCACTAATTTACTCTAAAAAACTTATGTGAAGCCTACTTTTACTGTGTTCGTGAAAAATAATTGAAAATAAAACCCTATTATTGAAATGTCAATATTGATGTTGTGGATAACTATGGTGATAATAGCGGCAATATAAAAATTATTATCTTTTTCTATACTGCTTTTTTTCGTTGTTGAGTTTAATACGAAAATAACTTGTAAAGTATAGTCATTATCAGGAGTCGGTTGTTGGATCATTCACTGTGGCAAAAATGTTTGTCTGTTCTTCAAGAAGAATTACCCGCACAACAATTTAGTATGTGGATTCGCCCATTACAATGTGTGGTGACTGATAATATTATAACTTTATATGCACCAAATCGTTTTGTTTTGGATTGGGTTAGAGATAAATATGTAAATCGTATTAACGAACTAGTAAGTATGCAAGATAGTGCTAACCCACCTTTATTGCGCTTTGATGTTGGTAGTATTCCGAATCAACAAGTGAGTGTTCAGGACAGCATTACTCGAGTTCAGCCTAATACTAAACCAGTCGCCAAAGAATCATCAGCGCCAGAAAGTAACTTACCGAAAACCACCAATGTTAGAGTTAAATATACTTTTGATAACTTTGTCGAAGGTAAATCTAACCAATTGGCACGAGCAGCTGCCTCGCAAGTTGCTGACAATCCTGGTGCTGCTTATAACCCATTATTTATTTATGGTGGTACAGGCTTAGGTAAAACCCATTTATTACATGCGGTAGGCAATGGTATTTTGCTTAATAAGCCCAATGCAAAAATTGCCTATATGCACTCAGAGCGATTTGTTCAAGATATGGTAAGGGCATTACAAAATAATGCCATGGAAAAATTTAAACAATATTATCGTTCTGTTGACGCATTATTAATTGATGATATTCAGTTTTTCGCTGGTAAAGATCGTACACAAGAAGAATTCTTTCATACTTTCAATGCGTTACTAGAAGGTAATCAGCAAATAATATTAACCAGTGATCGTTACCCTAAAGAAGTTGATGTTGAAGATCGGTTAAAATCTCGCTTTGGCTGGGGGCTAACGATTGCGATTGAACCACCAGAATTAGAAACTCGTGTTGCCATATTAAAACGTAAAGCAGAAGAAAGTCATATTAACTTGGCCGATGAAGTTGCATTCTTTATTGCTAAACGTTTACGTTCAAACGTACGTGAACTTGAAGGCGCCTTGAATCGCGTTATCGCAAATGCTAATTTTACTGGACGCGCTATAACGATAGATTTTGTTAGGGAAGCCTTGCGTGATTTATTGGCTTTACAAGATAAGCTTGTGACTATCGATAATATTCAACGCACGGTTGCAGAATACTATAAAATTAAAGTGGCTGATTTACTTTCAAAAAGAAGAAATAGATCTGTTGCTAGACCTCGTCAAATTGCAATGGCATTATCTAAAGAGTTAACCAACCATAGTTTACCTGAAATTGGTGATGCTTATGGTGGCAGAGACCATACAACGGTATTGCATGCTTGTCGCAAGGTAAAAGCGTTGCGTGAAGAGTCGCACGATATAAAAGAAGATTATTCAAACTTAACAAGAACATTATCATCATAATAATAAGTAAGTAAAAGTGGGTCATAAATGAAATTTTCATTAAATAGAGAATTACTCCTGAAACCTTTATTATTGGTTTCTGGTGCTGTTGAACGAAAGAGTACGCTGCCAATTTTAGGTAACATTCTTTTTGACGTAAGTGGGCAATCACTTACGTTAACAGCTACTGATTTAGAGCTTGAGATGGTTGCTTATGCGTCAATTGATAACCATGCTGAAGATGGAAAAGTTACTATTCCTGCTCGTAAACTTTTAGATATTTGTAAAAGCTTACCTGATGATTCTATGCTTTCTTTTGAGTCTGATAATGATGTTATTAAGATCAGTACTGGTCGCAGTAAATATTCACTTTCTACATTACCTGCAACTGACTTCCCCAATATCGAACAGTGGAAAGGTGATGTTGAATTTAGTTTATTGAAATCTGAATTACTTCGCCTAATTGAAAGTACTCATTTTTCAATGGCAAACCAAGATGTTCGCTATTATCTTAATGGTATGTCGATTGAGACTGAAGGAAAAGAAATTCGTTCTGTCGCAACTGATGGTCATCGCCTAGCTATTTGTAAAATTTCTAACCAAGCACTTGAGCTACCTTCTCGCCAAGTGATAGTACCGCGTAAAGGTATTTTAGAAATTATTCGTTTACTCGATCCTGTTGATGAAAGTGTGCAAGTATTTCTTGGCTCTAATCATGTTCGAATTATTGATACCGAATTTTCGTTTACCAGTAAACTCGTTGATGGTCGCTTTCCAGACTACCGTCGTGTATTGCCACGTAACGGTGACAAAATTTTGAATGCTAATAAAGATGAATTGAGACAAGTACTTTCTCGTGCTTCTATTTTGTCTAATGAAAAATTTAAAGGTGTTCGCCTCAACTTTGGTAGTACTGAATTAAAAATTACGGCGAATAACCCTGAGCAAGAACAAGCAGAAGAAGTTATTGAAATTAACTTCCCTTATGATGAAGTCGAGATTGGCTTCAACGTAAGCTATGTTCTAGATGTTTTAAATGCCATTAAAGAAACTGACGTGAAATTTACTTTAGCTGATGCCAACAGTAGTGTGGTTATCGAAGGTGGAGAATCAGGCGAAGCCTTGTATGTTGTGATGCCAATGCGACTGTAATGAGTATTGGTAAATTATTTATTCAAGATTTTCGCAATATAGAAAGTGTTTCAATAGATTTTCATTCAGATGTTAATTTTATTATTGGTGATAATGGTAGTGGTAAAAGTAGTTTATTAGAAGCGATTTTTTATTTGGGCCATGGAAAGTCTTTTCGTAGTTCAAAAGTAGATAATTTATTACAACGTGAAAAAAATTCATTTACCGTTAGTATAAAAACAGATAAAGATTGTCAGCTTGGTGTTCGTAAAGGTTTTGATGCCAGCGCAGGTAGCACTGAAATTAGAATAGACGGTGAGAAGCAAACTAAGTTTTCATCTCTGGCTAAAAATGTTGCGGTGCAGGTGATTACTCCAGAAAGCTTTAAACTTTTTTTTGGTGGTCCGAAGCAACGACGACGTTTTATTGATTTAGGATTGTTTCACGTGAAACATTCCTTTTCAGAACACTGGAGAGAATTCTCTAGAATATTAAAGCAACGTAATGCTTGTTTAAGAAATAAGGCTGACGCAGCAACATTAAGTTATTGGACAGAGGTGTTTGCTGAAAGTTCTCAACAAATTGCAAACTTGAGAGCCGAGTACGTAAATGAGTTGACTAATGAGTTAAGTTTTTGGCTAAAAATCATGTTACCGTCGGTATCTGATGATATAGTAATTCAGTACTTGCAAGGTTGGAATTCCAAGAAATCATTGATTGATGTATTAGGTCAATATCAAGAAAAAGAATTGGCAATGGGGTACAGTTTATTTGGTGCTCAAAAATTTGATGTAAGATTTATATTAAATGGGACTTCTTTGGATAATCAATTATCCAGAGGTCAACAAAAGTTGTTTTTACTGGCATTAACTTTTGCACAAGCGAAGCTTATAGAAAGAGTTAATCGAGTAAAACCAATTTTATTAATAGATGATGTTGGTGCTGAATTGGATAACAATTCTAGAACGCTATTGAACAATGCTATAGCGGCAATAGAATGTCAGGTTATCGTAACAGCAATAGATAAAACAGCAGTGGAACAACTCGTTCCTCAAAAAGAAAACTATAAAATGTTTCACGTGAAACATGGCAAACTATCAGTAATGAGTGAGTAGGCTACAAGCTATGACAATAGAAAATGAATATGACTCGGCAAGTATAAAAGTACTTAAAGGCTTAGATGCAGTTCGCAAAAGACCAGGGATGTATATAGGTGATACTGATGATGGAACAGGCCTTCATCATATGGTATTTGAGGTATTGGATAACTCAATTGATGAAGCTCTTGCAGGTCACTGTAGTGATATTATTGTTAAAATCCACTTAGATGGCTCTGTTTCTGTAAAAGATGATGGTCGTGGTATTCCTACCGAAATACATCCTGAAGAGGGAATTTCTGCAGCTGAAGTAATTATGACAGTACTTCATGCTGGTGGTAAATTTGGCGGTGAAGACTCTGGCTATAAAGTTTCTGGCGGTCTTCATGGTGTTGGTATTTCAGTAGTAAATGCATTAAGTAGTAAATTGAAACTTAATATCCGTCGTGAAGGCAAGTTATACGAACAAATTTATAATGCTGGTGAACCTCAAGAACCACTAAAAGTAGTTGGTGAAAGTGATAAAACTGGTACTGAAGTAAGATTTTGGCCAAGTGAAGAAACATTCTCTGATGTGCTTTTTCATTACGACCTATTAGTAAAAAGAATTCGTGAGTTATCATTCTTAAACTCAGGCATATCTATCCGTCTTGTTGATGAACGTGAAGAAGGTAAAGAAGATCACTTTCATTTTGACGGTGGTATTCAAGCATTCGTAGATTACTTAAACACTAACAAAACGCCGGTAAACGAAGAAATATTTTACTTCGACTTAGAGCGAGATGATGGCATTGTTGTTGAAGTTGCAATGCAATGGAATGATGGTTTCCAAGAAAGTATTCATTGTTTCACTAACAATATTCCACAACGTGATGGTGGTACTCACTTAAGCGGTTTTAGAACAGCATTAACTCGTACGCTTAATAGCTATATGGTTAAAGAAGGTCTAAACAAAACTAAGAAAGGCGGTAGCACAGAAACTAGTGCTTCTGGTGATGACGCTCGTGAAGGTTTAACAGCAGTAATTTCAGTTAAAGTACCTGATCCTAAGTTCTCTTCGCAAACTAAAGATAAACTTGTTTCATCTGAAGTTAAAACTGCAGTAGAACAAGCTATGGGTGAAAAGTTAGGTGAATACTTACTCGAAAAACCTTCTGTAGCTCGTACTATCATCATGAAAATTGTTGACGCTGCTCGTGCGCGTGAAGCTGCACGTAAAGCTAGAGAGATGACACGCCGTAAAGGTGTTTTAGATATCGCTGGTTTACCGGGTAAACTAGCTGATTGTCAGGAAAAAGATCCTGCGCTTTCTGAACTATATATTGTGGAAGGGGACTCTGCTGGCGGCTCAGCCAAGCAGGGGCGTAACCGTAAAAACCAAGCTATATTACCGTTAAAAGGTAAAATTCTTAACGTTGAAAAAGCACGTTTTGATAAAATGATATCTTCTCAGGAAGTTGGAACGCTAATCACAGCATTAGGTTGTGGTATTGGTCGTGACGAATATAACCCTGAAAAATTACGTTATCATAGTATTATTATCATGACAGATGCTGATGTCGATGGTTCTCATATCCGTACATTACTACTGACATTCTTTTATCGTCAAATGCCTGAAATAATGGAACGTGGCTATATTTATATTGCTCAACCACCACTTTATAAAGTGAAAAAAGGTAAGCAAGAACGTTACATTAAAGATGATGAAGGCTTAACTGAGTACCTAACAACGTTAGCTTTAGAAAATGCTGAGGTTCATGTTAATGAGTCTGCGCCAGCATTGTCAGGTTTACCGTTAGAGCAACTAGTAAATCAGTTCCGCAAAGCGCATGAAACTATTAAGCGTGTTTCACGTTTAATTCCAGCGGATATTCTAGAAAAGATGGTTTACAGTGATGCTATTGCTAGTGAAGATTTTACTAGCAAAGATAAAGTTGAAGCATGGACTGCTGATCTTCTTAAACAATTAGATGACCAAGATGGTAACGGTTCTATTTATACCGTTGAGGTTAAGCAAGACCAAGAACGTAATATTTACTACCCAAGCTTTAATGTTCGCAAACATGGTATCGATACTCTATACGATTGCTCTTATGAGTTTATCGAATCAAAAGAGTTTGCTGCCATTCAAAACTTAAATAAAGCAATTAATGGTCTGATGGAAGAAGGCGCTTATGTTAAGCGTGGTGAGAAAGTTAAACCAGTTATTAATTTTGAAGAAGCATTAAACTGGTTAATGGCCGAATCAAAACGTGGGCAATACATTCAACGTTATAAAGGGTTGGGTGAAATGAACCCAGACCAATTATGGGAAACCACAATGGACCCTGAAACACGTAGAATGCTACAAGTAACGATTGAAGATGCAATCGCCGCTGATCAGCTTTTTAATACCTTAATGGGTGATCATGTAGAGCCTCGTAGAAACTTCATTGAAGAGAATGCACTTAAAGTAGCAAACTTAGACGTATAGTTTTAAATAGTATAAATTAAAATGCCCGATCATCAGATTGGGCATTTTTTGTTTCTAAAGCTTGCTTTTAAGTTGAATAAATTTCAAACATCGAAGCAAGGACACTAGGCTAATAAAGTGACAATAGGTATAATTAGCCTCATTTGATAAACATAACCAAAAATTCGGATTCTCATGAGCACGTTTAATATAAAGACCTTTCAAGGACTGATATTGCAATTGCAAGACTATTGGTCACGCCAGGGCTGTGTAATAGTTCAGCCACTAGATTTAGAAGTAGGAGCTGGTACATTTCATCCTATGACGTTTTTACGCTCTATTGGTCCTGAGCCAATGAGTAGTGCTTATGTTCAACCGTGTCGTCGACCGACTGATGGTCGCTATGGCGAGAACCCGAATCGACTACAACATTATTATCAATTCCAAGTAATGCTAAAGCCTTCTCCTGATAACATCCAAGAATTGTATTTAGACTCTTTAAAAGAGATGGGTGTTGATCCGCTAGTACATGATATTCGTTTTGTAGAAGACAACTGGGAATCACCAACATTAGGTGCTTGGGGTCTTGGTTGGGAGATTTGGTTAAACGGCATGGAAGTTAGCCAGTTTACTTATTTTCAACAAGTAGGTGGTATTGAGTGTGCACCAGTTACCGGTGAAATTACTTACGGTTTAGAACGTTTAGCTATGTACATTCAAAATGTTGATAGTATCTATGATCTGGTTTGGACTGATGGTCCTATGGGGAAAGTGCTTTATGGTGATGTATTCCATCAAAATGAAGTAGAGCAATCTACTTACAACTTTGAACATGCAGATGTTGAAGATTTATTCAAAACTTTCGATCAATGTGAAGCGGTTAGCCAAAAGCTTATTGAAGAAGGTTTAGCATTACCAGCATATGAACAAGTAATGAAAGCATCACATGCGTTTAACTTACTAGATGCTCGTCACGCAATTTCAGTGACAGAACGTCAACGCTATATCTTAAGAGTTAGAACTTTATCTAAAGCATGTGCGCAAGCTTATTATACAAAACGAGAAGAACTTGGTTTCCCTCTTTGTAAGAATAACGATGCCAATGGAACTTCAGCAGAGGAGAAATCGTAATGACTACTGAAACTCTATTAATTGAATTAGGCACAGAAGAGTTACCACCAAAATCATTAAAAACATTAGCGACAACGTTTCATGATCAAATTAAAGCTCAATTAGATGCAGCTAAGCTTTCATATACTGCTATGCATTGGTATGCGACACCGAGACGTTTAGCGGTTAAGGTTGACGGTTTAATTGCCAGTCAAGCTGACAAAGCCATCGAAAAACGCGGACCTGCTGTCAATGTAGCATTTGACGCTGAAGGCAATGCAAGTAAAGCGGCAGAAGGCTGGGCACGTTCAAATGGCATTACGGTTGCTGACGCCGAACGTTTAGTAACTGATAAAGGCGAATGGTTACTACATAAAACGGTAGAGCAAGGTAAACATATTGAGCAGTTAATTCCTGATATGGTTAACCAAGCCGTAGCTAAATTGCCAGTGCCTAAACCAATGCGTTGGGGCTCAGGTAGAACCCAATTCATTCGTCCAGTGCATACCTTAACTATGCTTTACGGTGAGAAAATTATTGCTGGTGAAACACTCAACGTTAAGTCAAATAATGTCGTTACTGGACATCGTTTTCATCATCATGGCTTAGTTGCCATTAATCACGCTGACAATTATGAAACAACGTTACGTGAAGCACATGTTGTTGTTGATTACCAAGAGCGTAGAAACACGATTATCGAACAAATCAATATTGCTGCTAAAGAAATTGACGGTGTTGTTTTACCTGACGAAGAGTTACTTGATGAAGTTACTTCATTGGTAGAGTGGCCTGTTGTGCTAGTGGGGAGTTTTGATGAAGATTTCCTTAACGTTCCAGCAGAACCATTAATTTATTCAATGAAAGATCACCAGAAGTACTTTCCTGTGACTGATGTTGACGGTAAGTTATTGAATAAATTCATTTTTGTATCAAATATAGCCAGTAAAGATCCAAGCCAGGTTATTAAGGGAAATGAGAAGGTAATCCGACCTCGTTTAGCTGACGCAGAATTTTTCTTTAAAACAGATAAAAAACAAACACTTGAGTCTAGATTAACCAGTTTAGAGTCAGTTTTATTCCAAAAGCAGCTTGGCACAGTAAAAGCAAAGTCAGAACGTATTGCTAGCTTAAGTGAATTTGTTGCGCAGAAAACGGGTGATGATAAAGCACTAGCTTACCGTGCAGGTTTGTTAAGTAAAACCGATCTAATGTCAGATATGGTACTTGAGTTTCCACAAGTACAAGGCACCATGGGTAAATACTATGCTCAACATGATGGTGAACCAGAAGCTGTTGCTCAAGCATTAGAAGATCAATATCGCCCACGTTATGCCGGTGACTCTTTACCTGAACAAACTATTGGTTGTGCTGTTGCTATTGCCGACAAGGTTGACTCTTTGGTGGGAATATTTGGTATTAACCAACCGCCAAAAGGTGATAAAGACCCATTTGCACTTCGTCGTGCTGCAATTGGTTTGATCCGTATTATCATTGAAAAGCAATTGAACCTTGATATTGCAGAGCTTATCGAAAAAAGTGTCGAGTTATACCAAGATAAATTATCTAATGACGATGTAGCAAAACAGGTTTTAGATTTTATCTCAGGCCGCTACCGTGCCTATTATCAAGATCAAAAAATTGCTGTAGATGTTATCCAAGCTGTTTTAGCTAATGCACCATCTAAGCCTTTAGATTTTGATAAACGAATTAATGCTGTAACTCACTTTAAAACCTTAGCTGAATCAGCAACGTTAGCAGCAGCAAATAAACGTGTTGGTAATATATTAGTTAAATTTAAAGGTGAACTATTTTCTGAGTTTAACCAAGATTTAGCTTCAGAAACTGCAGAGAAAGAGCTTGCTGCAAACTTTGCTACGGTTAAAGTTAAAGTAATTCCATTAATGGCTGATAAAGATTACCAAAGTGCCTTAACGGAATTAGCTGCACTGAAACAGCCAATAGATAACTTTTTCGATAACGTCATGGTAATGGCTGATGATGAACAAGTTAAAACTAATCGTTTAACCTTGTTAAGTGAAATTCGTAATAGCTTTTTTGCTATCGCAGATATATCTTTACTGCAATAACGTTATGCCCTGATACAGTTTATCATGGACACAAAAAAGGAATGCATTGCGCATTCCTTTTTTTATAACCGAAGCATAATATTAACGACCTTATAACGCTTCAGCACTTGCGGCTTATAACAAGCTACAAACCTTTTTTAATAATGTATTGAAAAGGTAACTCATCTGTTTGTTGCTTTACTAACTGATGTTCCATAAAACGACAAAAGCTTGGAATATCGCGAGCGGTAGATGGATCATCAGCAGTAACGAGAAGGGTTTCACCCGTATCAATTTTACGTATTTTCTGACGCAACATCATCACGGGTTCTGGGCAGCGTAACCCTAAAGCATCAAGTTGATGATCTGTTTCAGGTAATGATGCGTTGTTCATATTTCACCTTGTGCAAATTGAATTAATTTAGCCGAATAGAAGTTAATTATTCATTCAATAATATGGCTAAAAATAATGCGCCAAGTTTAGCTGTAAATTTTTATGAAGCAACAGGAATTCGCTTCTTTTTCATTATTCATTGCTTGCGCATTAATTAATATCAATATTAACAACTAATTTTACAATTAAGCAGATAATATCTTTGATTAAACTTGCTTTGTCACTTTAGGAGTGAATAATTGAATTACGCATTTTTTTCCAAGGCCCCCCAATGGCATTAATTCGTTTTCCCAGCTTTACCGGTTATGTCCATGCCGTTTTATTTAGTTGTTTATTTACCAGTCCAAATTCTTTAGCAAATGATGAAAGTGTCCAGCGAAAAACATTTTTACAGGCTGAAAAACAAATTTGGAATGCTAGTTCGACAACCTATCAAAGCTTATATAATCAGCTGCATTATTATCCATTACAGCCATATTTAGATCAAAAGCGCTTGATGACAAAAATGAAGTTATCATCTGCGACTGAAATTGGTGACTTTCTCCGTAAATATGAAGGTAGCCCTTTAGATTGGCCGTTACGTAAGAAATGGCTGAATTACTTGGCAAAGCGTAAAAAGCCAATGTTATTTCAGAATTATTTTAAAGCGACCAGTAATGTTGAGCTAACTTGCCAGTATTACCGTTTCCAATTACAAACTGGGGTTGCACCTTCAAGAGTTTTACCTAAAGTGTCAAAATTGTGGGTGGTGGGTAAGTCTCAACCAAAAGTTTGTGATCCGTTATTTAAGCAGTGGCAACAAGCAGGGCACAGAACTAAAGACTTAGTTTGGCAACGCATTGCATTGGCAGCTGATGGTGGCAAACATACATTAATACCATATTTAACCACGTTATTGCCGAAGAATGAGCAATACCTCGCGACGTTATGGCATAAAGTTAGACGTGACCCTGCATATATTAAGCGGTTATCTAAATTTAAAAATAAGTCTGAAAAAGCCGCCAGTATTGTAACTTATGGCCTTAAGCGTTTAATTTGGCGCTCACCAGAACAGGCACTTAACACTTACAAAGTCGCTAAAACATTATTGCCATTTACTGAAAAACAACAGCAACAAATCACCTTGAAGTTTGCGATTGCATTGGCAAGTAAAGATCATGATCAAGCACACCATTGGTTAAACCAAGTAGATGATAAGCTATTTAATCGTAGTTTAACTCAGTGGTATATAACCAATGTTCTACGAGAGCAAAACTGGCCTAAAATTAAAGAAAAATTACTAAAGTTACCAACTTCAACTCAAGATAGTTTGCAATGGCGTTATTGGTACAGCCGCAGTTTATTAGCAACAAATGAAGTAGAAGCGGGAAATAAACAGCTTAATGAACTAGCGCAAAGTAGGCATTATTATGGTTTTTTAGCAGCAAGCTTTTTAAATAAACCTGCTAACTTTCAAGATAAACCCTTAGAAGTTACTGCAGAAGAGAAAGCATTAATTCTTAAAAGCCCAGCGGCAAAAAGAGCATTTGAGTTATTTGCGATAGGGCGTTTCCATCACGCTCGCAAAGAGTGGAATTACTGGTTATCCAATTTGAGTAAGCGCGATAAGTTGGTCGCTTCTAAAATAGCTAACGAACAACAATGGTATGACCGAGCAATTTTCACCTTAGCAAAAGAAGGTTACCTTGATGATGTAAATTTGCGCTTTCCATTAGGCTTCGAGAAAGATATTAAGCGCTATTCAGGTAAACAAAAAATCAACCCTGCTTGGGCATTTGCTATTGCTCGCAGAGAAAGCTCTTTTATGCCTGACGCCAACTCATCTGCGGGCGCGAAAGGTTTGATGCAAGTAATGCCAGGTACTGCTAAACAGTTAGCACGAAAGAAAGTTTCAACTAAAGAGCTGCTTAATGCGAAAAGTAACATCAAGCTAGGCACTAAATACCTACGTAATTTACTTGATCGTCATGATGGCAATCAGGTGTTAGCGACAGCAGCATATAATGCCGGTCCGTACCGAGTAAAAAGCTGGTTAAAAGATAGTACGTCATTGCCGGCTGATGTTTGGATTGAAACGATTCCGTTTAAAGAAACCCGTGAATACGTGAAAAGTGTTTTAGCATATCAACAAATATATCAACAAAAGGTCGGTTCAAAAGAGTCACTATTTGACAAAATTATCACCATGGACATTAGTAATAAATAGCAGACCTAAGTGTGTATTAGGTAGTGGCGTTTGGTATACTAATCCAATAGAAATACAGAGATAAACTAGATGAATACATTAGCCAAATTATATCCAGCTCATGCAATTGAGCTACAAAAACGCATGCAAGCCGCCTTAGCACGAGATAATCTTGATGGCTTGGTGATTCATTCAGGGCAAGAAATTAAAGCGTTTTTAGATGACAACAGTTACCCATTTCGCGTAAACCCACACTTTAAAGCTTGGTTGCCTTTGGTTGATGTGCCTAATTGCTGGTTAATCGTTAATGGTAGTGACAAACCTACATTGATTTATTATCAACCGGTCGATTTTTGGCATAAAGTTATTGAATTAGAAGTTAGCTACTGGAGTGATTTCTTTGATATTAAAATACTGGCTAAAGCTAGCGAAGTTGATAAGTTACTGCCATACGATAAGAAAGGTTTCGCTTATATTGGTGCGCATATTGAAGTGGCCAAAGCACTAGGTTTCGAGCAAATTAACCCTGAAGCATTAATTAATTATCTACACTTTCACCGTGCTTATAAAACACCTTATGAGCATGAGTGCATGCGTAAGTCGAATGCCATTGCGGTTATAGGTCATAAAGCAGCAAAAGCAGCATTTTTTGATGGTTCATCAGAATACGATATTCAACAGGCATACCTTAAAGCGACGCAACATGTAGAAAGTGAAACGCCATACGGCAACATTGTAGCCTTAAATGAAAACACCTCGATATTGCATTACACCGCTTTAGATCGTGGTGTACCGCAAGCACATCGTTCATTTTTATTAGATGCAGGTGCTAACTTTCATGGTTATGCATCTGATATTACTCGTACATACTCGTTTAAACGTGATCGTTTTGCTGAGTTAATTGCTCGTATGGACGAGTTAATGTTAAAAGCCGTAGAAGGTTTAAAGCCAGGAGTGAGTTATGTCGATTTACACGTAGCGACATACCGAGATATTGGTCATGTTTTACGTGAGTTTAACTTTATTAACGTTGATGTTGATACCGCGGTAGAGAGCGGTATTATTTCAACGTTCTTTCCACATGGTTTAGGTCATCACTTGGGGCTACAAGTTCATGATGTTGGCGGTTTTATGGCCGATGAACGTGGCACTCATGTTAATACACCTGAGCAACATGCCTTTTTAAGAACATCACGCGTTGTTGAAGCAACTCAAGTATTTACCATTGAGCCAGGTTTGTACTTTATTGATTCATTGCTAGCTGACTTAAAGCAGTCTGAACATAGTGAAATGGTGAATTGGCAAAATGTTGATGCAATGCGCCCATTCGGTGGTATTCGTATTGAAGATAATATTATCGTGCACCAGTCACATAACGAGAATATGACCCGAGAACTAGAGTTAGATTAAGCGTATATTTTGTCTACACCATACCTAATAGCGGCTGAAGAAGTTATCGATGAAACGATAGTAACTTGCAGCCGTTTTATTTGTTATTTAAAGCCTTGCTCAAGTGCTGCAGACGCTAAGGCCTTCATTAAAGAACTACAGGTTTTACATCCTCAGGCAAACCACCATTGTTATGCTTTTATTGCGGGCCGTTCTGAGAATAGTCAGTTGTATGGCTTTTCAGATGACGGTGAGCCTTCAGGTACGGCTGGAAAGCCGATGCTCACCATGTTGATGGGAAGTGATGTTGGTGAAGTTTGTGCTGTTGTTGTTCGTTACTTTGGTGGTACAAAATTGGGGCCTGGCGGCTTACAACGTGCTTATGGTGGCAGTGTTAGACAAGCTCTAACGCTTTTGACAACAAAACTTAAAATTCCTATGGTGCGCAAAACTTTGGCGTGTCAATATACACAAATGAATGATGTTTTATACTTTCTCCAGCAGATAGGTGGAGAAGTGATACAGCAAGACTACAATGAAAATGTGCTACTAACGCTTGCATTACCTGAAGAAAAATTAAAAGATTTTCAACAGCATCTGCAAACATTGTCTTCAGGGCAATTACAATTACAAGCAATAACTGCAAACCCATTAACTAACTAATAACTCAAAAAAGTTAACTGCCGTGCAAATTAAAAATATTATCCGAATACTAGGACTATTAGTTGCGCTTCTCAGCGTTACTATGCTCCCGCCCGCACTTATCTCTCTGATCTATCGTGATGGTGGTGGTGTTTCATTTCTTATGGCGTTTTTGTTTTGTTTATTTGCTGGCTTATTGTCGTGGTATCCCAATAGAGCAGAAAAGGGTGATTTAAGAGCAAGAGAGGGCTTCTTAATTGTTGTATTATTCTGGACCGTATTGGCAAGTTTCTCGGCTGTTCCCTTATTATTACTTGATGAACCTAATTTATCTGTTGCTGATGCCTTCTTTGAATCATTTTCTGGCCTAACCACCACGGGCGCAACGATATTAACCCAAATTGATGGTTTACCTCATGCCGTACTTTGGTATCGCCAGCAATTACAGTGGCTTGGTGGTATGGGGATTATCGTACTTGCTGTAGCTATATTACCAATGCTTGGTATTGGTGGTATGCAGCTATATCGTGCTGAAACGCCTGGGCCTGTAAAAGACTCAAAAATGACGCCGCGTATTGCTGATACGGCGAAACATTTATGGCTAATCTACGTAACATTAACCATCACCTGTGCTTTAAGTTACTGGGCAGCAGGAATGAATTTATTTGATGCTATATGCCATTCTTTTTCAACTATCGCTATTGGTGGTTTCTCTACCCATGATTTGAGTATGGGGTATTTTGACAGCCCTTTAATTAACTTTATTTGTGTATTCTTTTTGCTGATTGCCGGGGTTAACTTTGCATTGCACTTTGCTGTAGTTAATAGCCGCTCTTTACGAAGCTACTTTTACGACTCAGAATTTAAGGCCTTTTTAGGTATACAGCTAATATTGACGTTAATTTGTTTTACAGTACTGATGAGTTTTAATGTTTATCAGTCAGGTTTTGATAATTTTGAACAAGCTATATTTCACGCTGTTTCTATTAGTACTACCGCGGGCTTTTCTGCGTCATCTTCTGGTGAAGTCGGGTTTTCTAGCTGGCCAACATTGTTACCAATACTGTTAATATTTTCTAGCTTTATTGGTGGTTGTGCGGGGAGTACTGGTGGCGGTATGAAAGTTATTCGCGTGCTGTTACTTTACTTACAAGGTATTCGAGAATTAAATAAGTTGGTACATCCAAAAGCGGTATTTACTATTAAACTAGGTAAAAAGGCTTTACCTAACCGTGTGGTTGAAGCTATTTGGGGCTTCTTTTCCGCTTATGCAGCGGTATTTGTTATTTGTATGCTGTTGTTACTTGCGGCAGGCATGGAAGATATTTCAGCATTTACTGCGGTAGCGGCATGTTTGAATAACTTAGGTCCAGGTTTAGGGCAGGTGGCAGCTAATTTTGCTGAAATAAATGACTTTAGTAAGTGGGTGTTGGTCGTTGCGATGTTATTTGGACGTTTAGAAATTTTCACTTTGCTGGTGTTATTTACACCAGCATTTTGGCGAACTTAGTTTACTATTCATGTGATCCGAGCCATTAGCTGATTAGAAAAAGGCTAATGGGTCGAGTTGGAATAAAGTTTCAACGTCATTAATATAGCGTTTATTAACTAAAAATAGCACGACATGGTCTTCTGCTTGAATCTTAGTATTTGAGTGAGCAATAAGCACTTCTTCATCACGTACGATTGCCCCAATAGTTGTACCAGGTGGCAGCTTAATTTGCTGAATAGTTTTACCTATGACTTTCGATGACTTCTCATCACCTTTTGCTACTATCTCAATCGCTTCTGCAGCGCCACCACGTAAACTATAAACATTATCAATGTTACCACGACGTACGTGAGTTAATAACGCCGAAATAGTCGCGTGCTGCGGAGATACAGCAATATCTATGTTACTACCGTGTACTAAGTCTATATAAGCACTACGTTGAATTAACACCATCGCTTTACGTACACCTAAACGTTTCGCTAATAACGAAGACATGATATTGGCTTCATCATCATTAGTGACGGCAATAAAAACATCAAACTGATCAATATGTTCTTCCATTAATAATTCTTGGTCGGAAGAGTCGCCGGTAAAGACTAATGTATCGTTTAATTCGGACGCTAAATAAGCCGCGCGTTTAGCAGAATGCTCAATTAATTTAACTTGATGATTTTTCTCTAATATACGCGCTAAGCCTGCACCAATGTTACCGCCGCCGGCGATCATGATTTTTTGATAAGGCGCTTCTAATTTTTGTAGTTCGTTCATTACTGCACGAATATGAATACTAGCGGCAATAAAAAATACTTCATCATCAGCTTCAATTACTGTCGTGCCTAACGGGCGAATTGGTTTACCGTTACGATAAATAGCCGCTACCCGGGTATCAATATTCGGAATATGTTCTCGCAGTGTTGAAAGGGCATGACCGACCAATAAACCACCATAATAAGCCTTAACAGCAACTAAACTTACCTTACCTTTGGCGAACTCTAATACTTGTAGTGCGCCAGGGTAGTCAATGAGTCGAGCAATATCACGAGTAACCAGCTGCTCAGGAGCAATAACATGATCAACCGGAATATTTTTATTCTGAAAAAGTTCTTTTTGATATTTAAGAATTTTGCCCGAACGAATACGGGCAATTTTATTGGCCGTGTTAAATAAAGAATAACAAATTTGGCAAGCAATCATGTTTGTTGCATCATCGCTAGTGACTGCAATAACAAGTTCAGCATCTTCAGCGCCAGCTTGCTTAAGCACATCAGGATGCGAGCCTTGGCCAGTAACAACCTGCAAATCCATCTTATCTTGCAATTCACGCAGCGTTTCACTGTTGGTGTCTATCAGAGTGATGTCATTTTGTTCGCCAACAAGGTTTTCCGCTAATGTTCCGCCAACTTGTCCGGCACCAATAATTATTATTTTCATTTATAGTTGCTTTTATTATTGCTTATTTTAGTATTTTTTAACGAGTTTGGCGTAATAGAAACCATCCATAGAATTGTCATTTGGCAGTATTTGCCAACCAATATCTGTGGCATTGTCAGTAATGCCTACTAGCTCTGCATCACTATTCTTTTCTATAAAGTGCTGAACTTGTTGGCTGTTTTCTTCAGGTAAAATGCTGCATGTTGCATAAAGCAAAGTACCACCGGGTTTTAACAAAGACCATATGTTTTTCAATATATCTTGCTGTAATTCACCCAAGGCAGCAATGTCTTGCCCTTTACGTAACCATTTAATATCGGGATGACGACGTATTACACCAGTACCTGAGCATGGTGCATCTAGTAAAATTCGGTCAAATAATTCACCGTCCCACCATTTTTCAGGTGTCGCGGCAGCGTCGGCAGCTATAACATTGGCAGCTAAGTTTAAGCGCTGTAGGTTTTCCTCTACTCGCTCAAGTCTTGAGGCTTCAATATCGATTGCCGTCATTGCCTTTATTTTTGGACTATATTCGAGGATATGACAGGTTTTTCCGCCAGGAGCAGCACAGCAATCAAGCACGTTATCGTCTGGTTGACAATCCAACAAACGGGCGGCTTGTTGCGCCGCACCATCTTGTATTGATACCCAGCCTTGTTGAAATCCTGGTAGTTTATTAACGTCGATTGCTTCTGTTAGTCGAATAGCTCCAGATTTTTCATCAACCAATAAGTGCTCAATGTTTTCTTTTGCTAATAAGGTTAAATACTCATCGACATTATGATGAAGCTGATTTACACGCAGCCACATTGGTGGGCGTTGCATATTGGCATTTAAGACATCTTGCCATTTTTCAGGATAAGCGAGTTGAACTTTTTTAATGAACCACGATGGGTGATTAAAAGCGATTGCGTCAGGTAACTCAGTTGGTGATACCTCTGAACCTTTACTTTCTTTAGTCGCTTGCTGGCGCTGAAGGTTTCTTAATACACCATTAATTAAACCTTTTAAATGATCACATTTTAAAGGTTTGCAGGCGGAAACGGTTTCATTAAACGCGGCATGATCGGGTATACGGGTATATTTAATTTGATACACACCCACTAGCATTAAGAAGTGACCGACACGCTGTTTACCGGTTAATGGTTTTTTAATAAATTCACGGACATCATATTCTAGCTCGGGTAAGTGCCTTAAAACGCCGTAACAAAGTTCTTGTAGTAGGCCCTTATCTTTACCTTCAATTTTTGCTAGTTGCTGTGGTAGTTCGTCAGCTAAGCTCCGACCTTTATCGACAACGGCAAAAGTACATCGTGCTGCTAACGCTCTAAGATTTACAGCCATAATTAATTCTGCTCTTGTTGAGTTGCAGTAAGGGGAGTAGAACCGTTGATCGATAAACCTGGAGCAAACCATTCGGCTTTACCATTTAATATATCGGCCACTGCTAGTGCTTTTTTTCCAGGAAGTTGGATAACTTCAAGGCGCAGAGCACCATCATTGGTTGCTACTACAATACCTTGTTTATCAGCGTTAATAATATTGCCCACTGGCTGATTATGTTCAATGCTAATTGCACTAGCTTGCCAAACACGAATACGATGCTGCTTACTGTTTTCGTTAAAAGTGAACTGAGTCACAGGCCAAGGAATATATGCTCTAACTCTACGATCAAGAACGTCAGCAGATAACTGCCAATTTAACTCAGCATCAGCTTTATCAAGTTTAGCGGCATGTGTTGCAAGGCTATTGTCTTGTGGTTCACGTGTGTAAGTACCGTCAGCCATTAATGTGAGTGTATCTAAAAGCGCCACAGGACCAAGCTTGGCTAGCTTTTCATATAGGCTTGTGCTGGTATCTTGCAAAGTGATATCACAAGTGGAAGTTAATATCATATCGCCAGTGTCTAGGCCTTTATCCATTTGCATTATGGTGACGCCAGTTTGCGGGTCGCCAGCTTCTAACGCGCGTTGAATAGGCGCTGCACCACGCCATTTTGGCAAAATAGAACCATGAACATTAATACATCCTAACCTAGGAGTGTCTAAAATTACCGTTGGAAGTAATAATCCATAAGCGACAACAACCATGACATCTGCTTGATAACTTGCAAGCATTGTATGTGTTTCTGGCGTTTTAAAGTTTTCAGGTTGTTCAACCGGAATGTTGTGCTCTAACGCTAATAACTTTGTTGCACAGGCTGTTAGTTTTTTGCCACGGCCAGCGGGTTTATCTGGTGGGCAGTAAACAGCAACAATATTATGCTCAGATTGAATGAGCGCTGCTAAATGTTGGGCAGCAAAGTCGGGTGTACCAGCAAAAATTATATTGAGTGGTTTAGCTAAAGCGTTGGACAAGGGCAGTTCCTGAATACAAATTGATCAATGTGAGAATGTAAAAATTAGGCGTTGGCTTTATCTAAGCGCGCTTCTTTTTCCAGCTTCTTTTTAATTCGCTGACGTTTCAAAGGTGATAAGTAGTCAACAAATAAAACCCCATTTAAATGGTCAAGCTCATGCTGAATACAAATAGCAAGTAACTCTTCGCCGTCTAAGGTGAATTCTTTGCCATTTTCATCAAGTGCTTTAACGGTAACATCAACGCTACGGTTGACCTTTGCGTAACAGCCAGGAACGGATAAACACCCTTCTTCATTAATTAATGTATCATCACTCTTACGAATGATTTCAGGGTTAATTAACACGTAAGGGTGTTCTTTGTTTTCAGACACGTCAATAACCACTATTCGCTGGTGAATATCAACTTGTGTTGCTGCTAAACCTACGCCATTTTCGGCATACATTGTTTCAAACATGTCACTGATTACTTTGCGAATTTCATCATTTACGTCAGTTACAGGTTGTGCTTTTGTTCTTAATTTCTCATCTGGAAATCGTAATACAGGTAAAATAGCCATAATTTATCAAAAGGGTTCGCGAAAAATCGCATAGAGTGTTATGTTTCAATTTTAGCCATTAATTAATATTAATCATAGTGGTTTAGGATAAAACCTCTCAGAATAGGCAGATTAACATGCTAATAAGAATAATATCATTGATATTCGGTCTCGCTATGTCAGTAGCAGTGTTGGCTGATGAACTAACGTTAAACTCGGATGCACCGAAAACATATATTGTTAAAAAGGGTGATACCTTGTGGGATATTTCCGGAATTTTCCTTAAGCAACCTTGGTTGTGGCCGAAATTATGGCGCTTTAATCCAGAAATTAATAATCCACATCTAATTTACCCTGGTGATGAGTTACGCTTAGTTTTTGATGAAAATGGTCAGCCTATGTTAGTCAGAGGCAAACCAGAACTAAAATGGTCACCATCGGTTCGTAAACAATTGAAAGACCAAAACCCTGTAAGTACTTTACCGTTACAGGTGGTAGCACCTTTTATTCGCTATGATCACGTAAAAACGGCAGAAGAGCTAAATTTGTTACCTTATATTATTGGTAGCGATGAAGGTAATAAGTCTAGCCTTGATGGTTATAAAGTTTATGTAAATAGTGACCTTGTTATTGGCCAAAGCTACGGTGTTTACCATAAGGGCTCAGAGATTATTGACCCAGAAACTTCAGAATCGTTAGGCTTCAATGTAAAACTTGTCGGTACAGGTAAAGCGACTCAACGTGGTGATATGAGTCAAAAACAACCTAGCACTGTTTATCTTGAAGGTGTTATACGAGAAGTTCGTTCGGGTGCTTATGTTGTGCCAGTGAATGATGAACAGCAATACCCATCAATATTTACTATGCGAGCAGGTAGTGAAACAAAAGGTTTAATTGTTAGCTCGGTGACAGAACTTCGTGAATTTGCAAAGTATGATGTTGTAATGATTAACAGAGGTAATGTGCAAAATGTTCAAGCAGGTGATGTATTAACTGTTAGCCGTAAAAGCCCTGCCGTGGTTGAAACGGATGAAGGTCCACAATATACCAGTGATACATCTCGTTGGAATCGTATGGCAAGCGCTAATAACTCAGATTACGACATGCCGTCAGAGCCAATTGGCCAAGTGATGATTTTTAGAGTGTATGACAACGTAAGTATGGCGTTAATTCTTAGTTCGGAAAAACCATTACGTGTGCTTGATGGAGTAACTGCACCGTAATATATGTGTAAGCCACTCTTAAGGAGAAGCAAGTGGCCCTAAGCAATGACCAAAAGCTTTTAACTACAACGCATTATTGGCTAGCCGTGAAATTTATTCCACGGCTAGCAATTCCTAAAAAATTAATGTTAGTTGAAAAGTTTGGATTAGCGACATTATTTGATATTAATACTGACTTATCTAATTCAGGATTAAACAAACCACAACTTGCAGCAATACAGCATCCTGACTGGAAAAAAATTAATAATATCATTGATGATAGCACTCGTTGTCATAGCCATATCATTCATTATGATTCCCCTGAATACCCTAAGCTATTAAAAGAAATTTATGATCCACCGCTTATCTTTTTTGCTCGTGGTAACCTTGAATTATTGTCTCAACATCAAATTGCGATTGTTGGTAGTCGTAATGCCAGTGCTTCCGGCCGAGAAATTGCTCAAAATCTTGCTGGGCAGTTAGCCAAACACTTTGTTATTACCAGTGGTTTAGCGCTAGGAATAGACGCATACGCGCACCAAGGTACGTTACAGGTAGGTGGTTTTACCATTGCTGTTGTTGCAACTGGATTAGATATTACTTATCCGGCGAGACATAAAAAATTACAAAAAGATATTCTACAAAACAACGGTCTTATTATTAGCGAGTTTTTACCAGGGGTAAGTCCTAAGCCAGGTCATTTTCCAAAACGCAATCGGCTAATTAGTGGTTTAAGCTTAGGTGTATTGGTTGTTGAAGCTTCACTTAAAAGTGGTTCTTTGATAACTGCTCGTTGTGCGTTAGAGCAGGGACGTGAAGTGTTTGCTGTGCCAAGCTCTATATTTAACCAACAGGCTAAAGGTTGTCATTGGTTAATTAAACAAGGGGCTAAACTTGTTGAAGAAATTGCCGATATAGAAGATGAATTTAAAGAGTTTTCACTTGATGGTTTAGACTTATCGGGAAGTAAAGAGAAAGACAGTTCAGCCGAAAAAAGTGAAAAACAAGACTTGTGTAACGATCCAATGTTAGCTAGTGTGGGATATGAAATCACTCCCGTAGATTTGGTGGTTTCTCGGAGTAAACTACCCATAGATGTAGTGCTAACTCGATTAACAGTACTTGAGCTTAGAGGTCTGGTGTCTGCGGTACCAGGGGGCTACCTTAAATTATAGAGGGGCTAGTTATGTTTGATATATTGATGTACCTTTTTGAAAACTATATTCATAGTGAAGCTGAGGTAATGGTAGACCATGACTTACTCACTGATGAATTAACCCGTGCTGGATTTCACCAAGATGAAATTTATAAAGCGTTAGCGTGGTTAGAAAAGCTTGCTGCCTTACAAGATACTGAAGCGTACCCGTATTTAACTCGCGTGGGTAACCAAGCTTTTCGTATTTATACCGCTGATGAAAGTCAAATACTTGATGTTGAATGTCGTGGTTTCTTATTATTTTTAGAGCAAGTTAATTTATTAGATTTTACTACCCGAGAAATGGTGATTGATCGGGTAATGGAAATAGACACCAAATTCTTTTCTATCGACGATTTAAAGTGGGTAGTATTGATGGTGTTGTTTAATGTTCCTGGTAAAGAAAAGGCTTACTCGCAAATGGAAGACTTAATTTTTGATGAGCAAGAAGGGCCTTTACACTAGTTTCTTACAACTCACTTGAATTGCACGAAAATTACGCTACATCATTCCCTGTTATATATGGCATAATATGCATCTAATTTTTTAGGTGCATTTATCATGTCAAATCCCGAAAAACCTTTATTTTCACACCATGAACATGCCTTAGAAAAGTCTTCTGAAGCTTGCCCTGAATGTAACTCTGAATTAACCATTAAGCATGGGACGTCTGGCCCTTTTTTTGGCTGTGTAAGTTACCCAAACTGCAAATACACTCGCCCTGTAGTTGAACATGAGCGCGTTGAAGAAAAAGTTCTAGCTGGTAGTGAGTGTCCTGAATGTGGACATGAGTTGGCGGTAAAACAAGGTCGTTATGGTATGTTTATCGGGTGTACTAACTTTCCGGAATGTCATCACATAGAAGAAACTCATCATCATGAAGATGCTGGCGTGGTTTGCCCTAAGTGTCAAAAGGCAGATTTAATCGAGCGAACTAATCGTTTTGGCAAAACATTTTTTTCTTGTGATGACTATCCTAAATGCAAGTTTGTTGTTAATCATCAGCCGGTTGATGGCGCATGTGAAAAATGTGGTTATACCTTACTACTGAAAAGAAAGATGGCAGCAGGTGAGAAGTTACAATGCGCATCTAAACCTTGTGGACACTTTCAAAAAGCATAAAAAAAGCCAGAACTAACTGACTTTTTGTTTTACTAAAACGTTAAAGCTTAGTCTAATTGAGTTTGATAAGCCGATAAGTAAGGTTTTAATTCGTCAAATGTGGCTTCAGGAAGAATGTCAGCCAATTGCATTAACCGTAGCGCCAATTCTTTTTCAGACTTACCAGAAACGTTAATATGACCCATTTTTCGGCCAGTACGCTTGCTTTTTCCGTACCAGTGTAATGTAGTACTTGCTACGTTTAATATCTCATTTGGTACGGTATCTTCACCTAGTATATTAATCATTGCCGACGGTCGAACCAACTCAGTACTGCCAAGTGGTAAGTCACATACAGCTCTTAAGTGGTTTTCGAATTGACAAGTATCAGCGCCTTGCTGCGTCCAATGACCTGAATTATGCACACGAGGGGCAATTTCATTGACCAGTAATTGTTCACCAATTTGAAAAAATTCTATTGCTAATACACCAATATAATTTAACTCATTGGCAATACTATCAAACACCTCTTTAGCTTGAGCTTGAAGCCTTTCATCTACCTGTGTTGCAATTGAAACGCTCAGTACACCATTGGTGTGATGGTTTTCTGTTAAAGGATAAACCTTAGTATTACCTTGGCTGTCGCGCACACCAACTAAAGAAACTTCACGGTCAAATGGTACCATTTGCTCTGCAACAACAGCATGCTTAACATTTTTCTCTCCACCATCGAAAAACGCCTTAATGTCAGGCCAAATTTCTTCTGCTTGCGCAGCGTCTTTTAGTCGCCATTGGCCTTTACCATCGTAGCCGGCAAGGGCACTTTTAAGAATTAAAGGCAGTGAAAGTTTGTTTAATGCGTGCTCAAAATCTTCTTTTGTTTCGATAATTTGATGTTTAGCATTGGCTATATTGCACTTTATTAAAAGATCTTTCTCTAATCTTCTATCACCACCTATTTTTATTGCTTGGCTGTTTGGGCGTAACTTCCCTGAAGCTTCACAAGTTGTCAGTGTTTGATGGTCAATATGTTCAAACTCAGCAGTAATAAAGTCAGCGAATTCAATACCTTTTTCCAAGCCTCCAAAAATAGTACCTGTTGAAAGTGGGTCAACGACATTACCAGAGCCAACATCGAAGGCTCTTATGTTGATATTTAAAGGTTTAACTGCAAGCGCCATCATACGGGCCAGCTGGCCTGCACCTAATACTAAAACATTCATTTACCTAGCCTTATTCTGCAGGGTTTGGATTATCAAGAATCGTTTGGGTTTGTTCAGTTCTAAACTTCTCTACCGCTGCCTGTACCGTCGGATCAAAAGTGCCAATGATTTGGGCGGCTAATAAACCAGCATTTGCTGCACCAGCAACACCAATCGCTAATGTTCCAACAGCAATACCTTTTGGCATTTGCACAATTGAAAGAAGAGAGTCTTGACCACTTAAGGCTTTTGATTGAACCGGAACCCCTAAAACTGGCAAGCTTGTATAAGCTGCTGTCATGCCCGGTAAGTGTGCAGCGCCACCAGCACCGCCAATAATCACTTTAATGCCGCGATCTTTAGCGCTTTCTGCATACTCAGCGAGCAAATGTGGGGTTCTATGTGCTGAAACGACTTTTGTTTCATAAGGCACATTGAATAAATCTAACATTTCAGCAGCGTGCTGCATTGTCGGCCAGTCCGACTTTGACCCCATGATAATACCAACTTTCATATGCTTAATGCCTTTTGATAAAACAATTTGAAACCTATCGCAAGTAACGATTAGGTGGATAATTAGTCTGAGATTATAACGTGTTTGACTATATTCTGAAATGACAAATCTTTCGCAATATCGATAAATGAATGTTTATTTCCACCGATGTAGACCAAAGGATAATTTTTAAATTTAAATATCGGCGTATGATTATTTGCATATTGAAATACCGAATATAATGAAGGTGACCCATAGAGTCACTTCGGTAAAATAAGTGAGGAAGGTCATGAATAACATTTATAATCAAGGTTTAGATAAGGTTGCAGCCAATAGCCAGCCACTAACGCCAATTAATTTCTTAAATCGCACTGCTGATGTTTACCCCGACAAAATTGCCATTATTCATGGTAAACAGGAAATAACCTATGACGAATACCGTAAAAACGTTCGTCGACTTGCATCCAGCCTTATTAAGCAAGGGGTAAAACCGGGACAAACCGTTAGTATTATGGCGGCCAATATTCCTGCCTTTCTTGATGCTCATTACGGCGTACCATTAACTGGTGCCGTGCTGAATTCAATTAACATTCGACTTGATGCCGAAAACATTGCTTTTATTATGGACCATGGCGAATGTGATGTTTTGCTAACTGATACTGCATTTTCTGGCGTTATTAAACAAGCGTTGGCAATTTCGAAACGTAAACCTCTAGTGATTGATATTGATGATATTGAAGGCCCAGGTGGTGAGCGACTTGGCACTCTTGAATATCAAGAGTTATTAGCGCAAGGCGATGAAAACTTTGAAGGCACGCTAATTCATGATGAATGGCAGGCGTTAGCGTTAAATTATACTTCGGGTACTACGGGTAATCCCAAAGGCGTGGTTTACTCACATCGCGGGGCTTACCTAAATGCCATCGGCCATAATTTTATATGGCCTACCGATAGTAAAACAGTTTACCTATGGACGTTACCCTTATTTCACTGCAATGGTTGGTGTTTTCCTTGGACTATTGTTGCCGTTGGCGGAACACAGGTTTGTTTGAGGCAAGTTGAAGTCGGGGCAATTGTTAATGCCATGATTGAACATAAGGTTAGTCATTTTTGCGGCGCACCTATTGTGCTAAATATGATTTTAAATGCTGATGAAAGTTTGCTTGCGCAATTACCTAACAATATAAAAGCCATGACGGCAGGAGCACCGCCACCAGCTGCTGTTATTAAAGGTATTGAGAATTTAGGTATCGAAATAACGCAAAGTTATGGCTTAACGGAAGTGTATGGACCATGCGTTGTGAGTGAATGGAAAGATGAATGGAATGACCGTAGTGATGATGAAAGGGCAGCGTTAAAAGCCCGCCAAGGTGTTCGTTATCCTACTCAAGAAGAAGTTGATGTGCTCAACCCCGGTACAATGGAGCCCGTTCGTGCTGATGGCGAAACTATTGGTGAAATAATGTTCCGTGGCAATACTACCATGAAAGGATATTTGAAGAATGAACAAGCAACCTATGAAGCATTTGCTCATGGATGGTTTCATTCTGGGGATTTAGCCGTTAAACACCCTGATGGCTATATTGAAATTAGAGATCGCTCTAAAGACATTATAATTTCTGGCGGTGAAAATATTTCCTCTGTTGAGGTAGAAGGGGTGTTGTACCAACATCCAGCTATTTTAGAAGCGGCCGTAGTTGCGAAAAAAGATGAAAAGTGGGGCGAAACACCCTGCGCTTTTGTCGGTGTAAAGCGTGGACATACGTTAACAGAGCAAGACATTATTCAACATTGTCGCGAACATATGGCAGGCTTCAAAGTACCTAAAACGATTGTCTTTAGTGAGCTACCTAAAACTTCAACCGGAAAAGTGCAAAAGTTTGTTTTGCGGCAAAAAATTAAAGAGCTGTTTGAAGTTTAAAGCTACTAAAGAATGAAAAGGCTAACAATGGTTAGCCTTTTTTGATTTATATCTTAGAGCAATTTACGTTGTTATTTTGTTAAATGTTGATCTAAAAAATCAACAACTTTACGCATATATGCTTTTTGATTTTCAGGGTTGTAGAAACCATGCCCTTCCTTATCGACAACATACCATTGATAAGGTTTTTTAGCTTTGTCTAAAGCCGAGCGTAGTCGCTCAACATGTTCTATCGGAGCACGTTCATCATCTTCTCCATGTGCTAATAATAATGGAATTTTTATTTTTTCTACATAGTTAGTTGGTGACATACTTTTTAATTGCTGGCTATTAGTTCCTAGTGCCATTTTTAAGTAACTCACTCCTGATCTTCTAGTGCGAATGTCACCTTCTTCGAACATAAGCTCTAAATCATAAATACCCGCATTGGCGATCGCACATTTATAAGTGTTTGGGTAGATAGCAGCACTCTGAATTGCAGAATATGCGCCAAAACTCGCTCCCATAATACAAGCGTTATTGGCGCTTGCTTTTCCTTGTTTTATCAGCCACTGGTATGTGTCGTATATATCTTGTTGTATTAAGGTTCCCCACGCTTTGTGTCCCGCAATCTCGAAATTATTACCATAACCACCAGAACCACGATAATTAACTTGTAATACAGAGTATCCGTTCAATGCTAAGTATTGAACCGTACTTGAAAACTCCCATCGATCGCGAACACCATGAGGACCACCATGTACCATAACTACAACGGGTGCAGGTTTGGTTTTGGTTGATGGTTTTGCCTGTGTAAAATACCCGTGAATGTTCGATCCATCTGATGCGGTTGCTTTTATTGGCTCCATCTCAATAAATGCACTGCTTTTAATCGTAGGATAAAAGTTAAAAAGTAGTGTCACTGAATTTTTTTCTTTGTTAAAAATGTAAAGACTGCCTGGGCTGATATCTGATGAAACATGAACAATGTAGAAGTTACCGTCTTTAGTTCGGCTAGTTATATTTACTTTACTATAAGGGAATGATTGCAGGAGTGTTTTAAACGTTATTGCTTCTTGATCTTTTTTATTTAACATAATATAAGCTGGGTAACTTTCATCAACACGTATAGCGTATGTTGAACGCCCATCAGTAGACATTTCTACATCGGTTATATCGACAGTTTTATCGGTAAACACTCTCGAATAAGAATAGTCATTTAAATCAAGTTTGAAAATACCACGAAGATCTTGGTTGTAGTTGTCAATAGTGTATAAAAATTTTCCTGAGCGACTGATCGATAACGGATTTACTCTGCTAGTTACAGTGCCCTTAGGTAGTGGCACCCATTCATTGTCTTTTTCTATATAAACCACGGTATCGTTATGCTTATCAACTCCGGATACAATTACTGGTTTGCCATTTTGGTCAGTTAAGAAATCTGCGAATGGTATGGGAGCTCGCCCATAGTTTTTTTTAATTATACCTGTGTAAACATTGAGCTTTAACGCAGATGCTAAACGCTCTCCTGTATTACTCATGGGCGTTGAACTGACGAGAATGTGTTCATTATCTTTAGGGAGAATATCAATAATTTCACCCCATCCATAAGTGGTTTTCTTCTTTTTAATTCGACTTCCGGTTTGCATTTCTCCTGCTTGCATACCAAAAATCATTTCTCCTTTTTTACCATCTAAATTAACTGCATATAATTCACCATAAGATATCGGTTGCTCACGAGAATAGGTACGTTTTACCAATTGTATTACTACGCGTTCGTTATTTACCCAAGTATATTGGCCAGGCTCATATTTTGCTTGAAACGCGACTTGACCAACAACTTGCATTGTTTCCCGCTTAAAGAAAACTAAAATAACCCGTCCTTCATGACGTACAGATACTGCTAAGTGCTCGCCGTCAGGTGATATTTTTGTATTTTGATATTGTGAATGATCAAATAAAACATCCCAATTTTGTGCGCTTGAATAAGAGCTTATGCAAATTAATGAAAAAATCAGTATAAATCTTTGAATTACCTTCATTTAAATTTAGTCCTTTAATTTATCTAAGGTTATGGTGTCGGTTTGTTTAATTGTGTAAGGAAAAATAAATGCTCGGTTATCATTCCTTTGATGTTGTCGTTGATTCAACTGACAATAGTTGTTTTATATTTTCTCCAATAAACAAGGTTATGTACTGCACCTTATATTTAACACACTTTAAATTAAAATGCAGAACTCATAAAAAAACGTATAATCATCCGCAATTCATTTTACTATTTAATTAAGTATTCAATGACAACAGCGTTAGAAACATTTCAGCAAGGCGGTATTTTGGCTTACCCAACTGAAGCCGTATTTGGTTTAGGATGCGATCCTGATAATAATGATGCAATTGAAAAACTATTGTCGATTAAATCACGTTCAGCAGATAAAGGACTTATTTTACTGGCAGGTAGTTATTCTCAACTATTACCTTATATAGATGAAAGTCAAATACCACAAGATAAACGCTTAACTGTTTTATCTCGTTGGCCTGATGGTATAACCCAATTAGTAGCAAAAGCGCCAAAGCTATCTCGTTTACTAACTGGGCGCTTTAATACTATTGCTGTGCGGGTTACTAGCCAACCTGATGTTGTTGCGCTATGTAACGGCACTAATAAGCCAATAGTATCTACTAGCGCTAATTTAAGTGGTCAAACACCTGCTAATACGTGGCAAGATATACCTAACGAGCTCTCTGAAAAAATTGATTTTATTATCAAAGGTAAAACTTTAGGCTTTGATCAGCCTTCCACTATTATCGATGCACTGTCTGGGGACATTATTCGCTCATGAGCACTATAAACATTAACGTTGTTATTGAATTTTTAAAATCATTACAAGATCAAATATGTTCCGAGCTGGAGCTAGCTGATGGTGGTGGTATGTTTGTTGAAGACAACTGGAAGAGAGCTGAAGGTGGCGGTGGTAGAACTCGAGTGCTAACCAATGGTAATGTTATCGAACAAGGTGGGGTTAATTTCTCTGTTGTTTCTGGTGACAAGCTACCTCCTTCTGCTACAGCGCACCGACCAGAACTTGCAGGTCGAAAGTGGCAAGCCTGCGGTGTGTCGTTAGTTATTCATCCTAAAAACCCTTTTATTCCAACTTCTCATGCCAATGTACGCTTTTTTATCGCAGAAAAAGAAGGTGAAGAACCGGTTTGGTGGTTTGGTGGTGGTTTTGACCTCACACCGTTTTATCCGTTTAAAGAAGACGTTGTGCATTGGCACCAAACCGCAAAAAATATTTGTCAGCCATTTGGTGATGATATTTATCCAGCTCACAAAGCATGGTGTGATGACTATTTCTACTTAAAGCATAGAAATGAAACTCGTGGTGTTGGTGGTTTATTCTTTGATGACCTTAATAAGTGGGAGTTTGATAAATGTTTTGACTACATGCAGGCTGTTGGTACAGGTTTTATTGATGCCTATGTGCCTTTAATGGCAAGGCGCAAAGAAACACCATTTACTGATAGTCATCGCCAATTTCAATTATACCGTCGTGGTCGTTATGTTGAATTTAACTTGGTTTTTGATCGCGGTACTTTGTTTGGTTTGCAATCAGGGGGGAGAACCGAGTCAATATTGATGTCGATGCCACCGTTAGCGCGTTGGGAATATAATTTTCAAGCTGAAGCAGGAAGTGCTGAAGAAAAATTACAAGACTATCTTGTACCTCAAGAGTGGCTACTATAATTACACTGTTCTCTTTATAACGAACAAACGATTAATTGGCGAAAAACTTCGCTGTTAACACTTTGTTTGTGCGTTTAGTCACAAAAGCTGACGCCTTAATGTAGAATCACCACATAAAACCACAATTTATTTGCGGTTTCTCACAAACCTTGAGCTAGATCAATTACTCTAGTATTTCGAAGGCGTAAAATTACCTTATTGAAAATCTAATATTCTTTATATTTAACAAAAGGTAATGCTCTCATGAAAACATCAGTAATTAATGGATTAATTCTTTCCGCTCTTACATTATCTCCGCTGGCTCTTGCAAACCAAGCTGGTGATTTTATTGTTCGTGGCGGTGCAACGAATATTACACCAGATAGTGGCAAATCTAACATTATGTTAGCGGGTGCTGATTCAACAATGACATTAACCGTTGATGACAATACTCAATTAGGTTTAAATTTTGTATATTTTTATAATAGCAATTGGGCTGTTGAACTATTAGCAGCAACACCTTATACCCATGACGTCACTATTCAAGATAAAAACGCTGTTCTTGGCGTTGATGGTGTAAACTTAGGTGAGGTTTCACACTTACCACCAACACTAAGTGCACTATATTACTTTGATACAAACTCAGCATTTAAGCCTTATATTGGTGTTGGTATTAATTATACTGTTTTCTTTGATGAGGAATTTGCAGAAGCACCTAAATCATTAGGCTTAAGTAACTTAGAATTAGATGGTTCATTTGGTTTATCTGCACAAATTGGTGCAGATTATCATTTAGACGAGAAGTGGTCGTTAAATGCTTCTATTCGATACATAGATATTGATGCTGATGCTACGTTTGATGTTGGCGGAAATAACGTTGGTAAAGCGGATATTAATGTCGACCCTATGGTTTATTCATTAATGCTAGGCTATAAGTTTTAATTTAATTCTTAGCCAGATAGAATCGATATAAAAAGCAGTAATTCAATTACTGCTTTTTTGTGTTCATATTTTAATAACTACGGTAACCTACAACTAAACATTCAAGTTAATAATCTCATGAAGCAGTTTCGCGTTTTTGGCAATCCTATAGCTCAATCTAAATCACCATCTATTCACCAACAGTTTTCTGCGCAATCTGCACTAATGATGAACTATGAAAGCGAGTTAGTTGAATTAGAGCAATTTGATATCGCCGTAAAAAAGTTAATAGCAAATGAAGGTAAAGGCGCTAACGTAACTGCGCCATTTAAAGAGCAAGCATTTGCATTGTGTGATGAGCTTAGTGAAAGAGCTAAATTAGCTGGTGCTGTTAATACTTTAATATTTTCTAACGGGCTTATTTATGGTGATACTACCGATGGTTTGGGGCTAGTAAATGATCTCCTTAGACATCATGTGCAGCTAAAAGCGAGTAAGATATTATTGCTTGGCGCTGGTGGTGCAGCTAAAGGAGTCGTGCAATCATTATTAGAGCAATTTCCCCAGTCACTAACTATTGCCAATAGAACATTAAGCAAGGCAGAAGCAATCGCTGAGCAATATCCCAATGCCGATGTTAGTGCTATTACTTTCGAAGATACAGAACATCTGGTCTTTGATATTATTATCAATGCTACTTCTACCGGTTTATCCGGTGCAAGTTTACCTATATCAGACCAAACTATAAAAAGCGCACATACCTGTTACGATATGGTTTACGGTAAAGAACCAACGGCATTTTTAAAGCAAGCAAAATTACTAGCAGTTGAGAACATTATTGACGGGTTAGGCATGCTGGTGGGGCAGGCGGCAGAAAGTTTTTATTTATGGAATAATATCCGACCAGATGTTGAGCCTGTTTTAATGTCTTTAAGAGCAGAATTAAACCAATAAGCAGTAGTTGAAAATAGTAGGCAGTTAGCAATGAACCAAGCCATTTTATTTAATGATGATTTACATTTTAGTGAGCAGCACGACGCTTGGTCTTTTACTGGACAAGTTTCAGGCCAAAGAATGACTATTTACTTTCACTCAATGCAACTGAAAAGTTTGTCTTCAATAGACAATTGCTTAAAGTATGACTTAGAAGAAGTAACTGAACTCTGGCTCGAAAAGAACGAACCAGAGGGAGATGAAATACATATTAATATGAGATAAAAGCAGAACTAACAATTATCCGCTAAGTACTCATCTTTTAATTCAACATAGTTTATTGCTGATTGTTTTAGAAAGCTTGATTCACTCTCTTTTAATTCTCTAACTTGTTTTACCGGATTGCCAACATATAAATAGCCGCTTTCTAGTACCTTATTCGGTGGTACTAAGCTACCGGCACCAATAAATACATCATCTTTAACAATAGCACCGTCCATAATTATAGCGCCCATACCGACAAGAATTCTGCTACCCAAATTACAACCATGCAACATGCATTTATGACCAACGGTTACATCATCGCCGATTACTAATGGATTACCATCTGGATTATTAGTACTTTTTCTTGTGACGTGTAGTACCGTACCGTCTTGTATATTGGTTCTAGCACCGATGGTAATAGTATTTACATCGCCTCGAGCAGCAACAAGCGGCCAAATGCTCGAATCATTACCCAATGTAATGTCGCCTACCAGCACTGCTGATTGATCAACATAGACATTTTCACCTAATATCGGCGTAATATTACAGTAACTACGAAAATTATTTTTATGCATAAAAGTTAATTATAAAGAGTTGGTATAGCCATATTAGCAAAAAACACACAGTAGAGAGTCATTTTCACATAATAGGTTGGACTTATTGTAGTTGTGATTATCACTCTTCAATCTCAGTTGGCAAGATAATGCTGTCGTAATTTTCCGCATATTGAACATAATAAACCCAGCTACAGCAAGGGCTGTACAAATAAAAAGCAAACAAACACCTTTACGCAAATAAAGTGCATTTAATGGTTGACGTACCGCGAGAAATCGCCATAATGCGCTCCACTTTTTCGGGGCAACCCAAGAAGCTTGTTTTAAAGAGTTATCTCTTTCAGTTTAGGCCAAAGTCGCTGACTTAACGTCTTAAAGTAGGGTTTTGAATCTTCTGCAAAGAAAGTTCAAAAAAAT